>Ga0210051_1000590_pt1 | contig 34550 bp, 33 predicted proteins | sample CryGey092014_all_FD_185464 | JGI IMG/M metagenome (GOLD analysis project Ga0210051, IMG submission 185464) | Groundwater microbial communities from aquifer - Crystal Geyser CG23_combo_of_CG06-09_8/20/14_all (SPAdes) (version 2) | ecosystem: Environmental > Aquatic > Deep subsurface > Groundwater...
TACCGGGCGTGGGACAATATCCATCAATGGCTGTATTACTACAATTTTGAAAGGATTCACTTATCTTTAGGCGGAATTACTCCTCATGAAAAGCTAGAAAGTGTTACCCTTGACTGTTAACTGTACATTCTAATGCAACACTTGAATATCTTATGGAGCTATTGGCATTTAAGTTAAAATAAGGTAAATTAGGATAAAGAAATAAAAATAACATAGTACAATTCAAACTTTTGCAGAGGAGGATGCCATGCCACATTCAGGTGACGGTTTATCAATCGTTTACTGTCCATCCTGCGACGCAGACGTTCCTTGGATTAATGGGGAAAAGATTTGTCCCCATGGCAAACCCCCTAGGGATCAAGAGGAATATGAATTGTTAATGCAGGGAGTTGATTGCTGTCCTGATCCAAGAGAGCGTTGATGGCGTTCAACATTTGCCCCTTAGGCGTGATTATCCTAATCACGCCTGTTTTTTCTATTATTTTTTCTTGACAAAAATAGTCGGATAAGCTAATTTTCCGTTAGCTTTGATCTTTTATAATTCACTTAGTTTAAACAGACTTCTACTGATTGAAATTTCCGAAATACAAAGGAGAAACAGAAAATGAAACCCATTGGAGTAGGTCAGAAACTGAAGATACTGGCTAATGTAGGAGAAGGACGCAGGATTCAAGTTAATGCCCGGATGGATCTGTTCGGATTGAAACTGGGAGTGGTAGTTGCTCCTTCTTGGCAGTATTTAGGAAAGATAGTGGTTCCCCACTGGGAAGAGATGGAAAAACTCTTGCCTCATGGCGTAAACCGGCGGCAGTTCCAATGGAAACCGCAACATCTAAGATGGCAGCTGGTTTCTGGTGTCTATCACGCTTACCGGCAAACCTGGCACATTCTGCTTAAGTACGGTCTAGATCTGAGCATAGGGGAAAAAAGTGCGATGCAGGAGGCCGCTAATCTGGCGCGAGAGCTGAATCTTACTGTAATGGGACTGGCAGCGCCGGTTGATCCGAATACTCTCCGTAAGCAAACGGAGCTGGCGATTACCAAAATTGCCGAGTTGTTGGGACAGCCGCGCGCGCTTTCTAAACGGGAGGCTTTGCTTCAGCTTGCCGCCCTTCAAAGCGGAACAGATTCTGCCGGAAAAGTTAATCCTACGGTGACAGCGGTTCGGGCCACGGTAATCCATGCCCGCCTTTTGGAGCGGCTGGAAGAAGAGGTGATGGCGATTGACCCTCATATCCAGCTGCGACAGAAAGCGCTGATTAATATGATCCAGCTGGCAGAGCTGCATCTAGAAGCGGTAAGGCACTTTGTCGGGTTGCTCCTGCAAAGCAAGGGATTAGTTCCGGTGCTGGATAAAAACAAACGAAAGGTGATTGAGACCCAATGCGAGTACTGTGCTCAGCAGCTCGCCACCATTGACTTTAATCCCTACCGGACAAACTGCCGGTTAACCGCGAAAGATTTGAGGACAGTGCGCGACATGCTGCGCGAAGGCAAAGTGGACAGTGCCGGACTGAGCCAGATCAGGAAACTACTGATTAAATGCCAGAGCGCTCTGGAAATTAAAACGCTCCAGATTGAGCTGGAGAGAATTGTTTTCCGTCTAACCAGAACGGTCCACAGGAAAAGTGCGCTTCCGGTTGCCACTACCGTAAAAGGAATCCAGCGCATCCAGAGGGGATTGCGGCGGATTGATGAAAGCCATTTCCGCCACAAAGTATGCACTGAGGCAATTGAATTTCTTCATGGTGCCATTGGACTTATCCAGGAAGAAGAGCTAACGGAAAAAATCCGCAAACAACTCATTGCTGCTTCGGCCGTTCTATAACCTAACCCTCGTGTCTAAATCTAGATACGAGGTTTTTTATTTCAGGAATTCTTTAACTAATTTCCCCGCTACTCTGATATTGCTGATCCAGTGAATCCTTTTATCTTTCTTAAACCAAGTTATCTGTCGGCGAGCGTAATTTCTGGTATCTTTCTTGATTAATTCCACCGCTTCTGCCAAAGATATTTTATTTTGGAAATACAGTCCTAATTGCTTGTAACCAATGGCGGACAGGGAAGGTATTTTCCAGCCGTACTTTTCTCCTAAACACTTAACTTCTTCCACTAATCCTTGGCCCATCATTTTATTCACTCTTTGGTTGATTTTTTGATAGAGTTCTTCTCGCGGTAGCTTGATCCCAATTTGCAATGCTTCTACGATCGGTTTTTTCTTTGTTGTTTGCTGGGAAAATTTATGACCGGTGGTCCGGCAAACCTCAATGGCCCTAATCAGCCGGCGGCGGTTGTTCTCGTCAATTATCCGAGCGGCAGCCACATCCAATTTTATTAATTCCCTTAGCAGTTCCTCATTCGTTTTTTGCTCTAATTTTTTTCTTAAAACTTTATCTGGCCCGCCCGGAGGAATAGCCAAATTATCCACTATTGCCTTAATATATAATCCGGTTCCTCCCACTAAAAACGGCAAAATATCCTTTTGCTGATGGATAATGGAAAAAACTCTCTTTTGATATTGGGCTAAAGTGAACTCCTGGTCCGGATCCACAATATCAATCAGGCGGTGAGTAATTCCTTGATATTCACTTTGGGGAAGTTTACTAGTGCCAATATCCATGCCGCGGTAAATCTGTCGGGAGTCTGCCGAGATTAGATATCCCTTAAATTTTTTAGCTAACGCTAAAGCCAAATAAGATTTTCCCGAAGCGGTTGGACCTAAAATGACAATTAGTTTAATCATGATTAACCAGTGGTAATTTAAATGCTAATTTTACTTAATTATCAACTCTTTTAGCCAATCTGGCAAGAGAATATTTAGTTTCATCACTCAAAATCTTTTGACACGCCTCCGTCCCGCTAAGCGGGACTACGGCGTGCGACCTGCCCGCCATCGGCTTCGCCTCAGGCGAAGGCAAGGCGGGGACGTGGTTCTATTTACTTTTTAAATAATAAGCAAACTTTGATGCTTGGTATCGAGGTATTCCTTTTTCCTTGACAAGGAAGAATAATTATGATAATTTATATTTTCAAACAAAAGTCATTGAAAATAAATAAGGAGAGACAATGATAGAAAGATTAGTCTATGTCATTGCGGCTGCTTATCAGTCGCATTCTACCGCCGTGGCGCTCTTTGTCTTAAACAAACCATTATTGGAGGCATTTATTCTTCTCGCGATCGGGGCCAGCCTGGGAATAACCGTTTTATTTTTTGCTCCGGATGCCCTGTATTTTGTTTTCAAATGGATATTGCAAGTTATTCGTTCAAAGAATCCTAACCAAAGAAGCTTAGAGCCATCAAGATCGATCTGGCATGATTGGCAGACCAGGTGGAATAAGTTTAGAGCCAGGTTGTCCCAAAAAGTGATTGGTAGCAAATACCCTTATTTAGCGGTTTTTTTGGTCACCGCTGTTCCCTTACCTGGCTTTCCTCAAATAGGGATAATCGCCGCTAAAGCGCTGGCGTTGCGCGGCGGAATATGGATAATCCTAACTGGGAATCTACTAAATGTTGTGCTTCTGACCACCACTGTATACAGCACCGGAGAGGCGTTTTCGCGCTTTTTGTTCTAAAACGTTGATTTCTTAATAATCAGCGCTTTTTATATTTGACGCAATTTCAAAAAGATTATAATATAGCTCTACAAAACAGCTCTTTAGTATGAATAATATAGAGAATCAAGGAAAAAATACGGAGGTATAATATGGATGCGATTCAGAGAATTCCAGCAATCTTGATTGTTGACGATGATGAGCTTGTCAGAACATTACTTTTCCGGCTGGTGACTGCATTTTTCGAAAATAAACAGATGGGTTTTACCTGTCAGCAAGCAGGGGATTCTGATGTGGCTTTGTCCATTCTGGAGGAGAATCAATTTGATTTAATCTTTATGGATGTTCAGATGCCAGGGCACATGGACGGCGTTGGTCTCATACAGGTGGTAAGGGCAAATGAAAAGGGCAACGGAAGAATCCCCTCCAAGATTATCTGTATCACCGGTAATCATACTCAAGAAGAAGGGGAACGGGCGATGCGAGCAGGAGCCAATAGATGTATGTTCAAGCCGTTTGCGATACAGAATGTCTTTGCTTTACTTGCCGAAAAATTCGGAAGGTAAGTTTCCCGAAATCCCGAAGCGATCCTCAACCTAGTTTGAGTGGTCGCTTTTTTCTTATAATTTTCCTTCCAAGCCCCAGGCCAGCGCTTTGGTAACGGTAGGAGCGACAAACTGGCCAATCAATTCTTTTGAATTACCCTTTATCTTGATCGTTTTATAACTATCAGTTTTACCCATTAAAAAATCTTTTTTTTGTTCTTCCATCAATGCTGGAACTTTTTTTCCCACCAGTTGTTGATTCTTTTTTAGGGCAATTTTACCAATTAAATCATTCAATATTTTTTCCCGCCGCTTTTTTTCCATTTTTAGTACATCATCTTTAAATCTTTTAGCCGCTTGCGTTCCGGGTCTTGGGGAATATTGAGCAGTATAAGCCGCGTCAAATTCTACTTCCTTATATAAATCCAAAGTTTGTTCAAAATCTTCCTCCGTTTCGCCGCAGAATCCGACAATAATATCGGTGGTTATGGCCGCTTGCGGAATTTTCTTTTTTATCTTCTTTACTAAATCCAGATATTCCTCACGCGTATATTTTCTTAACATCCGTTTTAACACCGCATTACTGCCAGATTGTACTGGTAGATGGAGATGTTTGCAGATTTTGTCCTCTTTGGCGATTACTTCAATTAGCTTATCCGAAAAATAAAGCGGGTGGGGCGAGAGAAAACGAATCCAAAAATCGCCTTTAATTTCAGCTATCCTTTTCAAGAGATCAGCAAAATTTTTTATTCCGTCCTCATCCGAATTTTGGTAGGAATTTACGGTTTGTCCCAAAAGGGTTACTTCTTTGTATCCTTTTTTGACTAATTCCTCCACTTCTTTGATTATCTGGCTGGCTGGTCGGGAAATCTCACGGCCTCGGGTGTAAGGAACAGCACAGTAGGTGCAAAATTTATTACAGCCTTCCATTATCGCCACATAAGCTTGAAAAGGGGATTGATGTTTAGTGGGCAGTTTAAAGTAATTACTTTGGGGAAAGATGTCCTCGATGTCTTCTATTTTTTCTTTCAGCTTTTTAGATAAAGTATGAAGTTCTTGGATATTCAGTAAAATGTCAAACTGTTTTCTTAATACTTCCCGATCAGCCGGCAAAACACAGCCAGTTAAAAGAGTGATTAACGGTTTTTCTTTTTTTAATTGTTTCCAGCGTTTAATTCTTCCATGAATCCGGTCAATGGCGGATTGCCTGACCGAGCAGGACAATACATTAATCAAATCAGCCTCTTTCTCATTGGAAGTAGGCTTGAAATCCATCTGCTGGAGTAGAGCATCCATTTTCTCTGCATCTAGTTTGTTCATCTGGCAGCCCAGGGTCAGGGTGTAGTATTGCTTTATTGTTTTATTGTTAGATTGTTTCATGGTTTCATTGATTCACTGCTCGATTGTTACTGGATCTGGGAAATATTTCCATTAAGGATTATCGGCTTAACCGCTTCAATTTCTGATTGATAAAATTCAATTTCAGGAATAGGATTAAGTAAAAAAATCTTTTTGTTCAGTACATAAGCAAAACCCAGTTCCATTAAAGTGTTTCCGCCAAGGTAATTTTTTATGCCTTTGCGATCATAGTTAAGTACTAAAATGGCATCGCTTTTTTTAATCTTTTCCCAATGATCCCGAATGGCATCGTTCTCCCTTTTGTCGTGAATCGTTAATTTTTCTATTTCTTCAGCCGATTTTCCCTTATAACTTTCAGCGAATCCGGAAATAAAAACCTGATGGCCGTGTTTTTCCAGCTGATTTTGCACAGCCAACATTTCTTTGGTAAATACCATGCTGCCGCAGATAGTTATTTTCATCTACTTAAACTTGAATATTAAAAATTCGGCTGACTAAGAAGCCAATTCCGAAACTCAAAGCCGCCACTCCTAAGCTGATTAAAGCCATCTCTAAAAATCGTTTTTTAAAAGAGATTTCTTTAGCCACCGAAATGTAAAAATTAAACAGATAGATAATCAGAATGGCAATCAAAATAGTTATTAGCAATGAGACGAGCGGTTGACCAAACACTAAAAAGGGAAGAATCAGCAGAAAAACTGCCAAAACATAAGCGATGCCGGTATAAACAGAAGCTTTTAGGGGATTCTTGGCTGTTTCTTCTGTTTTGGTTGATATGTATTCCGAAGCGGCCATGGAAAAAGAGGCGGCAATGCCGGTAATTAAGCCGGCCATGGCAATCAGCCTGGCGTTTTGAAAAGCCAAGGTATAGCCGGCCAGCGCCCCAGTCAATTCTACCAGTGCGTCATTCAAGCCCAAAACAACCGAGCCCATGTAGATTAAGCGTTCTTCGTCAATCAGATTAATCAGATGCTTTTCGTGTTTTTCTTCATCCTCTTTAATAAATCGGGCATCCGGTAGAAATTGCAGAATCCGCTCATAATTAACCTGTGCTTGTTTTTCGCCGTTTTCCATCAGCTTAATTCCAAAAGTCAGGCCCAATATCTTGGCGATCAAAAAATATTTTTTAATTTTATACTGGCTGGGTTTTACCGATGCTTCGGTTAATCCTTCCCAATAGTGATAATGCTTCAGTTCGTCATTGGCAATTGCTTCCAGAACTTCTTGATTGTGGGGATCTTTAATGGTTTTGGCAAGCTTAAGATAAATGAAATGTTCCGTGATTTCATTTTTTTGGGCCGTTAGCAGAGGATTCCTTAATTTTTCGTCCATCGTTATCTTCTATTGTCAATTTCTTTTTTGATCCGATCCACAAACGCCTTTTGAGTCATTTTTTTTACCCCGTTAGAAAGTCCCGCCTCTTGGGGTGGTTGAGATGAATACAATTTACCTCTTTTTTTAGAAAGAGAAGTTGGGTCTAAAGCGCCGCTCTTTCTAACGGGGTTAACCGCTTTCTGTCCGCGGATTCTGACATTTAATGATTTACTCTTCATTTCTTTATCGCCAATTACCAGCATGTAAGGAACCTTCATTTTTTCTGATTTTCGGATTTTGTATCCCACTGTTTCCCGATTCAAATCCACTTCGGCTCTAATATTTTCCGCTTTTAGTTTTCCCCCCAGTTCCTCACAGAATTTAAAGTGCGCTTTTCCCACCGGAATAATATAGATCTGAATGGGGGAGAGCCAAGTAGGAAATGCTCCTCCGTAATGCTCAATTAAAATCCCGGTGAACCTCTCTAGTGACCCCAAAAGCGCTCGGTGAAGCATAAATGGTTTTTTCTTGTTCCCGTTTTTGTGAATGTAATTCATGTTGAACCGCTTAGGCAGATTGAAATCAAGTTGGATGGTGGAAATCTGCCACTCTCGGCCCATCACGTCCAGTACTTTAATATCAATCTTCGGTCCGTAGAATACCGCTTCGCCCTCTTCCACTTGGTAATCCCATTTACCCGCTTTTAGGGCTTTTATTAACCCTTCTTCCGCCAGTTTCCATTCTTGATCCGATCCGAGGTAGTTCTTTTTGTTATCTTTTCCCCGAACGCTCAAGATAACCTTGAATTTTTTAAATCCAAAAGTTTCCAGAATGTATTTGGTTAAATCAATTACTCCGACCAGCTCGTCGGTTAATTGTTCCTCGGTGCAGATGATGTGGGCATCGTCTTGGGTCAGGCCCCTTACTCTTAATAGTCCGTGCAGAACGCCTGATTTTTCGTAGCGATAAACGGTGCCCAGCTCGGTATAGCGGATCGGCAGTTCCCGGTAACTGTGGCTGGCCTGCTGATAGATTTTAATATGAAAGGGGCAGTTCATCGGCTTAACGTAGTAATTCTCGCCATCAATGTCCATGGGGGAATACATTCCGTCTTTATAAAAATCCAAGTGCCCTGATTTGCTGAACAGTTTCTGGGAAGCAATGTGGGGGGTGATTACCAGCTGATAACCCCGCCTTTGATATTCCTCCAGCACAAAATTTTCCATTTCTCTTCTTAAAATTGCTCCTTTAGGAAGCCAGAGGATTAGCCCGGCACCTACTTCTTCATCAATCATAAACAGTTCCAGTTCTTGGCCCAGCTTGCGGTGGTCTCTGTTCTTTGCTTCTTCCAGCATTTTTAAACGGTTTTCCAGCTCTCGCTTAGTTTCAAAAGCCATCCCATAAATTCTTTGTAATTGGGGATTTTTTTCCTTCCCTCTCCAGTAGGCACCGGCGATGCGGGTTAACTTAAAAGAATCTTTGGGAATCTCTTTAGTATTATTGACATGGGGTCCTCCGCAAAGGTCGTCAAAACTGCCGCTGGTATAATATGAGATCGGTTCTTTTTCTTTAGCCAGCTCCCCAATTAACTCAAGTTTATAGGGTTGTCGGACGCTTCTTATTCTGGCCTCGTTTGGTTTGACCTCCGATTTTTTGAATTCAATCTTCTGGGTCAGCAATTGCTTCATTCTTTTTTCTATTTCGGGAAGATCTTTGTCCGTCAGTGGACGGGGCAGTTCGAAATCATAATAAAAACCGTCTTCAATAGTTGGGCCAATTCCAAACTTAACATCCTTGAAAATGTCCCCAACCGCCTGAGCCATGATATGGGATAAAGAATGGCGGATTTTTTCTAAGTTCTCATTGTTCGATTGTTCGATTGTTCGATTGTTCGATTGTTTCATGGGTTCATTATTTAATTGTTCGATTGTTACATTGTTATGTTGTTAGGGGATAATTTTTAAAGCTACTTCTTTTTTAAGATTATAATTTTCATCGTATTCGATTTTGGCAAAAAAGAAATTCCGTTCTTTCCACAGTAGATCGACCCAGGCAAAAAGATCGGGTACTAATTTCTTTTCCTTAAGCCGTTCTTTCGGAATCCATTCCAGTTTTCCTTCGCTTTCTTCAGTTTCATCCACGCTTGCTCTTTTAATTTTGCCTTTAAAAATGAATATTTGCCAAAATCCAAATTTATCTTTCACGGTTAGCAGACCCTTTAAGCTAAGATCAGAAAATTCAGTGGAACCGGTTTCCTCTTTAACCTCTCTTTCTATTGCTTCGAAAGGAGTTTCGAATTCTTCTAATTTGCCGCCCACGCCATTACAATAGTCAGGCAGAATTTCCTGGTCTTTGCTTCGGTGGATTAAAAGCAATTCCCCTTGTTCATTTTCCAAGAAACAATCGGTGACGCAAATGTATTTAAATCGGCTCATCATTCAAAAATTAAAAAGCCCAAACATTCTAATTGCTTGGGTCCCGCGTCAGACACGTCAGACGTGTTCAGACGGGGGAGGTTCCACCCATATTCCCATTCTTTAACAAAGAAAGAAATAGGCACTCATTTATTTAATTCATCCCTAGGCTTGGTGAGAGATAGTATTTTCTACTCATTCCGCGCTCGCCTGCCTAGACGGCAAGGCTGGCGGAAAGAAAGTTGGTAGCTTTCCCAATCACCCAAGGTATTTTAAAGATAGATTAGATTGTCTGATCTGTCAAACTACTTTTGAATTTTGATTTCAATGTGGTCTTTAAGAGCGGGAGAGCGAAAAACCCAAAATGGCGAGAATTTCACCTCTACATTTTGGATTTCTGAAAAGTCATTAAAATAAGTCCTGATATCCTGTTTATCTTTATTGGTTAAATTATCCCGATTAAAAATTGAGCTTGATAGTTTTAGGTAAGTGCTACCAGAAAGAGTAATTTCCAGCTGGGCAGTTTGCTGCTCTAAATCATAAGATTTCACGGAATATTCCAATGATTCTTTATTCGCCATCGCTAATTCCTTATCAGCGGAGAGAGAATTGGTTAATTTCTGGCTCATTAGTTCAAAGAGCTTGTCCTCATCAAAAATAGTTGTAATAATCTTGAGTTTACTTTCTACAGTAAATTGATTAACTTCCGCATTTGGTTCTACATCGGCCTCTTCACTTAAGATCTGATAGGTTACGGCATCCGGAATGATTTTTTCATCAGGATTGTCTTTGGCAATTTCACGACTCAGTTCCTGAAGGGCTTGCTCTTTTAGCTCGGTTGCTAATTGTTCTTTTGCCGTATTGATGTTCTCGAGGGTAGCAATCATTACATCTTTTAATCCACCAGTCATGCTCTGGGAGCTTTCCCCGTAGACTTTATCCTGCATTCCTTTCCAGAGGGCCACCACGGTGAAATGGGAGGGTCCGATATTTCCTTGTTCCCCCTCTTGATCTGCTTCTACCGCTACCTCCACTTGTCCGCCGGCCGGCACCGCTACGGTCCCTTTGGTTCTAAATAATACTCCTTCCTCAGAAAGCAGTCTGGTGGTTGCCACTAGTGGTTGAGCGCTGGAATTTTGGTTATAAATGGTAACCGTGCCGCTCGCTTTCGCCTCGGCAGTTCTGAGCGTGGCAAGATCTTTGTAAGTTTTGGTGCCGCTAATCGTTTTTTCTATCACCTTCCCTTCCAAGCTGTTCTCGGTGAGCACTTCTGTTCCGGCCGGCACAATGTTAATTACCGCCGTGCTTTTTACTGTTTGGGGATCAAGGGTGACCAGAATAGTGGTTTTAGAAAGAGAAAAATAAATAATGATCACTACCGCCGCCGCCGCTAGGATAATAAAAGCGGTTGCAACTTTTGAATAATACTTTTCTATTTTGGCCTTTTTTATTTGGGACATGGCAAAATACTAAAACTCTGGAATAATATTAGCAAATAATAGAGAATAGGGAAACAGATTACTTAAGCTCTACTGAATTTTTACCTAAGATGGCTTCGATCTTTCCCACTACCACCGAATTAGGGTCGATCGAGGTTTGGGTTGCTATTTTTTTGGTTTGATTATGATTCTGAATAATAAGGCATACTTGGCAAAAACCAGGATGCTCTTTAAAAATAGATTTTAATTTATTTAAAATATCTTTTTCTAGTTTAGCGATTTTTAAGTTTACTATTTTCTCTCTATTTTTACCAACTTTCTTCAATTGCTCGAGATCCAGTTCTTGTGCTTTCTCGCAGATCATTTTCAGGACCCCCTCCTTACTGCTTAGGCGGCCGGATACTAAAAGGATTTTTTCTTCTTGCCAGATCTCGGGCTTTTCTTTTAGGGTAGTGGGGAATACCAGAATTTCGATCGATCCGCTTTGATCTTCTAGGCGGACAAAAAGCATCGGCTCTTGGGTTTTGGTAATTATCCTTTTAATTTGAGTTACTACCCCCCCGACGGTAATTCCACCTCTCGCTTTAGCGGCCAATTTTCTTAGGGGGATGGTGATTTTTTCTAAATAAGGGGCGTATTCCTGAAGGGGGTGTTCCGAGACATACATACCTAAAAGTGATTTTTCCCAGGCCAGCTTCTGTTTTTTAGAAGCTGGTTCGGATTCCTTTAATTTTAGTTTGGGACTATTAGTCACCGGTAGCATCCCGAATAAATTAGTCTGACCATTCAATGTTTCCCGCTGGCTGTTTTTAGCATAAGTCAAAATTGCATCGAGGTTATCTAAAAGAGTTTGACGTTCGCCAAAATTGTCCAGCGCTCCGCATTTAATTAGACTCTCTAAAGATTTCTTATTTAAATCCTTGGTTTGTACTCTTCTTAAAAAATCATCTAAATTTTGATAAGGACCATCTTTTTTTCTTTCATCAATAATTTTTCGGACAATATTGGTGCCAATGTTTTTAATCGCCATCAGTCCAAAGCGAATGGTCGGTTCTTTTTTTTCTAGACTTTCCCGAACTACGGTGAAAGTAGAGTAACTTTCATTGATATCAGGAGGCAACACCTGAATACCGATTTTTTTCACTTCGGCTACTTCGATGGCGATCCGGTCAGTGTTGCCGTAATCGGAGGTCATGAGGGCCGCCAGAAATTGAGCTGGCCAGTGAGCCTTGAGATAAGCGGTTTGATAGGCAATTAAGGCATAACAAGCGGCATGCGAACGGTTAAAGCCATACCGGGCAAAAGGTTCAATAAAATCAAAGAGCTTGGTGGCGATATCCTTCTTGATCCCATTTTTAATCGCTCCCTGCATAAATTTCTCTTCTTGTTCGAGCAGAAGTTTCTTAATTTTCTTACCAATCGCTTTTCTCAGCACATCCGCTTCACCTAAAGTAAAGCCGCATAAGTCGCGGGCAATTTGCAGAATTTGTTCCTGATATACCGCAATACCGTAGGTTTTTTTCAAGATTGGCTCTAATTTAGGATGCAGGTAGCTGATTCTTTTCTTTCCCTGCTTGCCGGCAATATAATCGGGAATCAACTCCATCGGGCCGGGGCGATAAAGAGAGACTATGGCGATAATATCTTCCAGATCCGTCGGTTTCAATTCCTTTAAATAACGGGTCATTCCCGAACTTTCTAATTGAAAGACGCCGATGGTTTCTCCTTGCCGAAAGAGCCGAAAGGTCTTTTTGTCGTCCAGGGGGATTTTATCAATTTGGATTTCTACCCCCGTTGTTTTTTTAACAATATCGATGGTGTTCTCTAAGATGGTTAAGTTCTTTAATCCTAGAAAATCCATTTTAAGAAGGCCAAGGTCTTCAATGGGATGCAGAGAATACTGGGTGATAATAGTCTTATCGTCTTGAGAGGCGTATTGAGTGGGAACGTATTTTTCTAAAGGTTCGGGAGTGATCACCACCCCGCAGGCATGGGTGGAAGAATGTCTTGCTACTCCTTCTAATTTTTTAGCGGTATCCAGTAATTTTTTTCCATCGGAATCTGATTCGTAAATTTCTTTCAATTCTGAAATGGTCTTTAAGGCCTCGTCCAGGTTCATAAACATGGGGATTAGCTTAGCCACTCGGTCGCAATAACTGTAGGGGAGCCCCTGCACCCTGCCGACGTCTCGAACTGCGGCGCGGGCCGCCATGGTGCCGAAGGTTATTATTTGAGCAACATGATCTTTACCATACCGGTTTTCCACATACTTGATTACTTCGTCTCTTCGGGAATCAGCAAAATCCAAATCAATATCAGGCATGCTGATTCTTTCTGGATTCAGAAAACGTTCAAACAGCAGATCGTATTCTAGAGGATCAATATTGGTTATGTTTAAAACGTAAGAAACCAGACTGCCGGCAGCCGAACCCCGGCCCGGACCGACCACAATTTTATTGTTTTTAGCCCAATTGACAAAATCTTGGACAATCAGAAAATAAGAAGCAAAGCCGGTTTTGTTAATGACAGAAAGTTCATATTCCAGCCGTTTTACAATCGCTTTTGCTTTTTCATCCTTCATTTCTTGATTCAAATATTCGGGCTTCAGTTCAATGCCAAAACGTCTTTTTAATCCCGCGAAACAAAGCTCTCTTAAATAATCATCGGCCGATTGCCCAGCTGGGGTTTCAAAATGAGGGAGCAGGACTTTGCCAAATTCAATTTCCAAATTACATTGTTCCGCAATTTTCTCAGTATTTTTAATTGCCTCTGGTACCGTTGGGAAAAAACTGGCCATTTCTTTAGGAGAACGGAGAGAATAATCTTCTCCTAAGTAAGAAATGCGGTCCGGATCAGACTGTTTTTTCTTGGTTTGAATGCAAAGCAGAACATCCTGCGGGTCGGCATCGGTAGAATTTAGGTAATGAACGTCATTTGTGGCCACTAAAGGAACGTTTAGCTTATTGCTTAATTCGATCAGCTGCTGATTAACTCTTTCCTGATGCTCTAGATTAGGATGGTGTTGCAGTTCAAGGTAAAAATCTCCTTCCCCGAAGAAATCCTTATATTGTTTAATTAAGTTTTCAGCTTTATCGAGTTGATTGTTTTTCACTGCTTTGGGAATTTCCCCTTGCAGACAGGCGGTTAAAGCGATTAATCCCTCGTGGTGGTTTTCTAGAAGTTCAAAGTCGATTCGGGGTTTATAATAAAAACCTTCCAAATGAGCTTGGGAAGTTAAATAAATCAAATTTTGATAGCCGGTTCTGTTTTTTGCCAGCAGTACCAAATGATGGGGTCGCTCGTCTATTTTAGCGCGCTTATTCAAGCGGCCATTAGGAGCTAAGTAGGCTTCTACGCCAATAATCGGTTTAATCCCTGCCGCTTTTGCTTTTTGATAAAATTCAATCGCTCCATAAAGCACTCCGTGATCTGTCAGAGCCAAAGCTTTCATATTGAGCTCCTTGGCCCGTTTTACCAATTCGTCAATCTTGGGGAGACCATCCAAAAGGCTATAGTGACTGTGGATATGGAGGTGGACGAAATTCATGCGGTTATTTAGTAATTAGTAAACTGGTAATTAGTAATTCGTAAGGCGTAACTAGATTTTCAGGGAAGAAGATGCTTGGTATTTGAAACAATAAAAAACTCCCTTGCTTGAGAAGTTGTTTTATATTTTTATTTTGGTGCTATTTTCTGGATTTTTTCTTTTTTTCTTTTACTTCGATTGGTTCTTCTTCCCATTTGGCGGCCCGTCGCTCTCTAAACATACCAATTAAGTCCGCCAGGCCTTTACCCAAAGCAGTCAGAACAGTAGCGGAAGTAGCGACTTTTTCTTTGATCGTGTTGAGGATTTCACCAAACGATTCAATCTTGCCTTTGACTTCGGAAACAACATTGCGGACATCTTTAAGAATCATCGCCAAATAATACATAATCCAGACAAAAAACAAGGTGGCCAGAAGAACACAAAAAGCAATCACTAAGAATAAGATATCTTTGCTGTTTTCAATCATCGCTTTGTGGTTAATTAAATATCAAATATCAGTATAACATAAATCGCCAGATAAAGAAAATGCCGATAATCTTCAGTTTTTTTCCTAATTGTGCTATTTTTAAAAGGTAAGTCTAAATCCGATGGCAGAGTTAAGCGATAAACAACTAAAAATAGGAATTTGGTGGGTAACTCATAAACATCAGCTTAAAAAATGGTGGGTTATTTTGATTGCCGTAGGCGATGTTTTACTCTTTTTATATCTTTTATTTAATATTATGATTATTGTTTTTACCTGGAGTAAATTTACGATCCTTCCTTATCAAATCAGCTGGTCGGCCGTTAATTTTAAAGACTATCAACTGACCAATGCTCCTAAAGATCTTCAGGTGCTAAACACCAAATACATTCCAGTTTTTGGCCAGGCCAACAAATACCATTTGCTGGCCGAGTTAAAAAACCCAAACGAAAAATGGAACGTTGGTTCTTTAGATTATCATTTTGACTTTGATGGCCAGAATCAAGGAATTCAAAATACCTTTTTGTTGCCCCAAGAGCAACGTTTTCTAATTCAGTACAATGTGAAAAGTACCAGCGCTAAACCAGATCCAAAGTTTCTGATTGATAATGTCGGTTGGGAAAGAATTGAACGACCGACCGAAGCCCCCTCCCTAAAGTTTAATATTGGAAATATTGAGTCCAATCTAATACCACTTTTAGATGACAAGGGGGTGGAGACTTCCAGCTACTCCACTAGGGTCACGGCCGAAGTGGAAAACAAATCTGTATACAATTTTTGGCAAGTAAATTTTCAAGTGGTGTTATTTAGAGGAGAAGAACCAATCTCAGTCGGGGAAATTCAGATTGAAAAATTTCTTGCCCTAGAGACTAGGAATTTGGCAGTTTCCTGGAAAGAAGCGTACCCTGTTATTTCCAAAATAGTGATTCAGCCTCAAGTTAATGTTTACGATCCTAACGCTTTGTTTAAATCAACACCGGTAGAAACCACACCATTATCTGATTAGCTATGATCCTTCAGAAATATTTTTCTCAAATTAAGAAGTTTGACTGGATTCTCTTGAGTATTACTCTACTGTTGGTAATTTTCGGATTAGTAGCGATTTACAGTATTGCGGTGAATATGGAAGAGTCGGACTACGGCCTTTTGATTAAGCAAATTATTGCCTTGATCCTGGGGATAATTTTAGTTTTTGTCTTCGGTTTTATTGATTATCGGACTTTGCGGAGTTATGCCAACCTACTATATTGGTTGGGAGTGATTGCCTTAGTCGGCGTATTGATTTTCGGAACAACTATTCGGGGCACTAAGGGCTGGTATTCTATTTTTGGTCAGGTTTTTCAGCCGGTTGAGATTGTTAAAATCTTAATCATAATTTTCTTAAGCAAATACCTGTCGGCAAAATCTTCCGTTGGTTTTAATTTTAAGAATCTTTTAGTAAGTTTTCTTTTTGTAACTCTTCCTTTGGGACTGGTGCTGTTCCAACCTGACTTAGGATCAGCCGCTATTTTTATTGTCTTGTGGATGGGAATGATCTGGCTGACTAAGGTTAAAAAATCATACATGGTGCTGATTATCGTCTTTTTAATTCTGTGTTTTTTAGTAAGTTGGTTCTTTTTTTTGAAAGATTACCAGAAAGATAGAATTATAACTTTTCTGCAGCCTAATCGGGATCCTTTAGGGCAGGGATACAATATTACTCAGTCAATAGTTGCGGTTGGTTCCGGACAGTTCTGGGGGAGGGGATTATCCTTAGGTCCCCAAAGCCGGTTGAATTTTTTACCGGCCAAAGAAACCGATTTTATTTTTTCGGTAATTGCCGAAGCGTTGGGTTTTGTAGGATCCTTTTTCGTACTTGCTTTGTTTGGCCTGCTGTTTTGGCGGATCGTTAGGATAATGAGAAAATCCCAAGATGATTTCGGCATCTTCTTGACCTGGGGCATCTTACTGATGATTGTCGTTCAGGTATTTATTAATATCGGCATGAATTTGGGCTTGGCGCCGGTAGCGGGATTGCCCTTGCCGTTCCTCAGCGCCGGAGGAAGTTCCCTCCTGGTCAATTTAATGGCCATTGGGATATTACAGAGCGTTTATTTAAGACAGAGAAAAAGCATTGCCTAGGACTTGTTAAAATACAAAATTTTGACTAAAGTTATTCCATTGCTCCATTGCTCGATTATTCCATTGTTTATGAGCAAGAAAACCACGAAACTATAAGATAATGAAACCATGGAAAAATCCTAAACCCTATATCCCAAATAAAATGAAAATAGCAGTAGTAACCCAGAGTTTTACCCAAAATAGCGGCGTGGCTGAACACGTCGTCCATACCTGCAAAGAAATGATTAATTTAGGGCATGATCCGGCGGTAATCACCGCCAATTTTCCCGGTGAAAACGATGATCGGGACTTAAAAGTTTTTCGGGTTGGGCAAGATGTTAATATTCCGGCCAATGGAACCTTTGCTAATTTAACGGTGGGCTATAAAATGTCCGATAAATTGCGAAGGATTTTTAAAGCAGAAAAATTTGACTTGTTACATGTCCATTGTCCATTAGATCCGATTCTGCCTCTTTGGTCCGTTAAAGTGTTTGAAGGACCGATTGTAGGCACTTTCCACACTTATATGAAAACCAACCTAGCTTATGATGTTATCAATGATTCCTTTGGGCAGTATTTCAAAAAATTAAAAGGAAGAATTTGTGTATCCCAACCGGCCAAAGATTTTATTTACCAATATTTCCCCGCTGATTATCGGATTATTCCCAACGGAGTGGATATCAACCGCTTTCGGCCCGGATTAAAGCCAATCAAGAAATTTGCTGATGATACTTTTAATCTTCTTTTCGTGGGAAGAATCGATCCCCGCAAAGGACTACGCTATTTGCTGCAGGCCTTTTCCATTGTTTATGGCCATGACCCCAATGTCCGTTTGATCGTGGTTGGCAAAGGTATTCTAAGCGAGTACTACAAGATGTTTTTATTAAGAGACTTAGAGGATAAAGTATTTTTTGAAGGATATGTATCAGGAGAGAAAATTCCTAATTACTACGCTACAGCCGATATTTATTGTTCTCCGGCCACCCACGGAGAGAGTTTCGGCATCGTATTGTTAGAGGCCATGGCCTCGGGAAAGCCGGTAGTCGCTTCTAGCAACGAAGGTTATCGGCAGGTTTTAAGCTCCCAAGAGGGCATTTTAGTAGAGCCTAAAAACACCGTTCAGTTGGCCAAAGCGATTATTTCTTTAATGGATAACAAGAAAAAACGGAAAGAAATGGGAGAGGCGGGCCGAAAAAAGGCTGAGAAGTACTCCTGGAAGAACGTAACCAAGCAGATTGTAGATTATTACCAGGAGGTTCTGAAAGAGTAGAGTTTAGTCAAAAAAAATGAGCCAACTCACGCTCATTTTTTAGTTGGGGATAACTTTCCTCTTGACTTTGAAAATACGATAGGCTATGCTGTATTATAAATCATACATTTCATACCTAACTATATGAAAAAAGAGAATAATTCCAAAATATGCGGCACCGCCACCCTGGGGGAAAGGGGTCAGGTGGTCATTCCGGCTGATATCCGAAAAAGAATGGATTTAAAAACCGGTGATAAACTGCTGGTCTTTTGCAAATTCGACCAGATTATTGGTCTGATCAAGGCCAAAGACTTAAACAGTTTCCTGGATAAAATGGCCAGTCACATGACGGAAAAGATAAAGAAATTCAAGAAAGAAATTGAATAAAATTTAATTTAACATGAACATAATCGAGGTTAAAAACTTAACTCGTAAGTTTAAAGAACTAACGGCCGTAGATAATATTTCCTTTTATGTAGCGGAAGGAGAAGTTTTTGGTTTTCTGGGACCAAACGGCGCCGGTAAGTCTACGACAATAAAGATGCTCTGTACACTACTCCAGCCAACTTCCGGTAGTGGCAGAGTGGCCGGGCACGATATTGTAAAAGAACCGGCCAGGGTCCGTGAGCATATTGGCTTAGTGGCTGAAAAAATTATTCTCTACGATCGGCTGACCGCTTTAGAAAACCTGATGTTTTTTGGCAGCCTGTACCATTTACCAAAAAAAGAAATTAAAGTACGCGCCATGAAGTGGTTGAAAGCTTTAGAAATGGATCGCTGGGCGGATAAATTAACCGGTACCTTTTCTACCGGCATGAAACAACGGGTTAATATCGCCCGGGCGCTTTTGACTGAACCGGAAGTCATGTTTCTTGACGAACCGACCTTGGGTTTGGATCCGCAGACTTCCCGTTCCATCCGCGATTTTATTCAAGATTTGCACGAACACGGTGTTACGGTTATCCTGACCACCCATATTATGCCTGAAGCGGATGAGCTTTCTGATACCGTGGCGATTATCGATCGTGGCAAAATAATTGCTATTGATACGCCAAAAAATTTGAAGCTGTCTCTTAACAAAGAAAACGCTACGCTGGAAGACGTTTTTCTCCAGCTGACCGGCCGTGATATGCGTGAAGAAACGCATGAAGAGATTCCTTCGGCACGCAGCGGACGGCATATGTTTGGTGGAAAATCAAGAATAAGATAACTGATAAATTATTATGAAGAACATAATGAGAGTCATTACCGACAGTCTGCGGATGGCACGCAAAGACTTGCTTGATTTTGCGCGCGACCGGATGCAACTGGTATTTTTTATAATCATGCCGATTTTCATGATGATCATGACCGGTTTTATTTTTCCCACAGAAAATTCCCTAAAGGATATTCCGCTGGGCATTGCCAATCAGGATACCGGACAGATGAGTGTGACCATGACCCAGGTACTGACTGATATGAAAACTTCGAACGGCGACCATATCTTTACTGTCAAAACGTATAGCGATGCCGATTCGATAAAAGATGCCATTAAATCGCAGGAAATACATGGCGGAGTCTATATTGCTTCAGATTTTTCCCAGATGATCCAACAAAATCAGCAAGCGACTGTCAGCATTATCCCTGACCAATCAAACCCTCAAATTTCTCAAATTCTGACTCAGTTGCTGCAGCAGGTGATTTCTGGCACTTCTACCGGTGTAGCCCAGACCAAAGTGGGAGAAATAATCAAACTGAGCGCGGCGGCTAACCCAGAGCTGGGCCAAATTAATCCAGCTACCATTATCCAGCCGATACAGTCCACAATTGATGACCTAATCCCCGGCAATCCCAACTATTTCCAGTTTGTAGCGCCCGGCATTATGGCTCTGATTGTCATGATGTCCGTTATGACCGGGCTGGCTGTATCAGTTTCCCGTGAACGTGAAGCCGGTACAATGGATGGTTTATTGATTGCCCCGGTTTCTCGCTTGTCGATTATCTTAGGCAAGGCCTTGTCGCAGACGGCCCGCGGAATGGTTCAGGGCATGGTGGTATTGCTCTTGGCTATTTTAATCTTCGGCGTGCATGTCTATGGCAACTGGCTGATAATGATTGTGCTTTTGTTCCTCGGAGTGTTTGCTTTTATGGGAATTGGCATTTTAGTTTCTGCCGTGGCATCGGCCCAGGAATCGGCTATGACTATGATGATGACCTTCCAATTTCCCATGATGTTTTTATCAGGAGTATTTTTCCCCATTCAACAAATGCCGCAATTTATGCAGTACATTTCCAAGATTATCCCGCTGACCTATGAGGCTACCGCACTTCGGAAAGTGATTGTTCTGGGCGCCGGTTTTACAGCGGTTTGGACTGAAATATTGATTTTATTGATTTTTGGCGTAGTTATGCTGGCTATTGCCGTGCCAACTTTTCGCAGAGTGATTACCCGATAAACTACAGATGGAAAAGGCCCTCCCAAAAAGGAGGGCTTTTTTGCATTCCGCTTTTTTGGGATTTTGAAGGATAAAAAAACAGGGCGGGTACTCTTACGAGTACACGCCCTTTTTAGTTCATAATTGGGAAATAAAATCCCGTAATCTTATACAAAGAACAGTAATATCCGCTTCCGGCAGTTTGCCGTAGCAGATGCGAATGTATCCTTCTCCTTCCGAGCCGAAGGAGTTTCCGGGTAGAACCGAGATATTGTATTCTTGGAGAAATTGATTGGTGAACTGCTCGCTGGTTAATCCAGTTTGGGTGATGTTAACCCATAAATAGAATGCCCCGTCCGGTTTTTGATAAGAAATCTTAGGAATGGTGCCGAGCTGTTCGCAGAGCGAATCGCGCCTTTGTTTGAGTTCCTGAATTAGATCAGTAAACCAATTACTGGTTGGGCTGTTGTTTTTCTGAAGTTCCTCTAGGGCACGTGCCACTCCTAACTGGATAAACGGCGGACAGCAGGAGTAGATATTCCCCAGAAACGTTGTCAGTCTAGGTACAATACTCTGGGGGGCGACGCACCAGCCAATCCGGCCGCCAGTAAAGGCGAACATTTTGGAAGCGCCCTGAATGATAATTAGCTGCTCCCGCAGTTCTGGAAAACAGAGCATACTTTCGGATGTTTGCCTGCCGTAGACGATATCCAGATAGGATTCGTCCGCGATTACGATGACCTGCTTTTGGATGGCAAGTTCGGCAATTTCTTTGAGCGCGTTCCAAGAAAGCATGGTGCCGGTGAGATTATGCGGACTGTTAATAATCAGGATGTCGCCGGTCGAACTGGAATTGAAAAATCGCTTCGTTCTTTCCTGAAAATCTTTCTCGTTGCGTAGCGGCAGCGGAATGGAACTTCCACCGAAATAGCTGGTCATTGCGTGGTAAATGGGATACCCTGGATTAGGGAAAGCGACCTGGCGGCCCGCTTTCAAAAAGGCGGTGAGTGCGGCGGTGATGCCTGGTTTGGCTCCTGCTGTAATAATCACATCATTTGGATCGACCGTAACTCGCAGGCGCTTTAAAAGATAACTACTAATCGCTTGGCGCAAGACCGGCAGTCCCTGAGAATGGGCATAGCCGGTAGAATTATTTTGCAAAGCGGAATGAATACCTGCTTCGATGGCGGGTGGTATTTTGAACGCCAGTTCTCCAATTTCAGTGTGAATGACCGACTGACCGCTTTTTATTTCCTGCTCGTTTGCTTTAAGCATGTAGCAAAAAGCATCTTCTCCGCTGATGTTAGCCATCGCGGACGTTAACAAACTATTCAGATTCATAACCGCATCCTCCTTCTGTATATAGGCTATGTCAATGATCTTTTTTCAATTTAGTCTCCTATTTTACTCCGCTCGAAATACAATTGTCAATGGATAAGAAAAAGCCGTTTTCTTAGTTTTTAGAAAACGGCTGTTTGTTTTTGTAAAATCTTCTAGAATTGTTTGCTTACTTCACGGTCCAGCACGTACTGCTGAATTGCACTCAAGAGCGACGGACCATCCAATCCCATTTCTTGCAAAACCATGCTGGCCGATCCACTGCCGGGGTAGAAGTCGCCGGCGCAGAGTGAATGACTGCGACCAAACTGAGAGGTCACCAGCCGGTAAAGAGTAGGCATAGTAAAGTCCGAAATGCCCATTACTTCCAACTGCCTTGCTTCTGATAAAATCCGCTGCTGCTCTTCCAAAGGTAACAGGTTGAACAGCTCCAGGCTGGAAACGTAGTAAACGTTCATCCGGTAGCCATTTTCATCCATTCGCGGCAGAACATAAGTTAGAAACTCATAAGCTACGGCACTGCCTTGGATGATAATGGAACCGTGGTAGGGCTCCTTTTGAGGATTAGCGACTCGGAACTGGTAGATGCCGGATATAGCTGCAGTCGCAGGAGGCAAGCCTAGTTTTTCACGGTCCAGAACTACTTCAGCTGGTCGCGTAACAAATGGTGCGAGCATGGCGGGTCGGGCTTTCAAACCAGCCACAGTTAACGGCCAGAGTTCCTGCGGATCCCAGGGTGTTAAGGTGATGAGCATTCCCGGTGGGAAGTTTTCCTGCAGAAGCTGCAGCGCTTGCGGATCAGCATGAGTTGGTCCATCTTCACCGGTTAGTAAGCCGGCATGCCCGCAGACCATAATAAAGGTCCGATAAGCCTCACCGGAATACTTGAACCGGGCCTGCTGACCGATGCAGTGCAGCCGGGCTGGCACATGCTCCAGTGCAGCAATGAATGCGGCATACGAAGCAGTAACGCCAATATGATGTCCGTAGGCGGAAAGCCCAGCCATAAAGGCACCTAAGGCATACTCGCAGATGCCGCCTACTGCTACCAGTTGAGAATCCGGATTAGTCACGGCATTGAAGAATCCGTTGGGGAATCCTTCATTAATCAGACTGACTGAAGTGGAATCCAGTAGGTCAGCGGCGCCAACCACAATCGGACCGTCCAGCCGTTTGTTAAGATATGCCAGTGTGTTTCCGAGTTCTCCACGGAGTGTTGTTTTCGTGCCCGGTTTTAGCTTTAGGGAAGGAGGTATTTCCGTTGCTTCAATTGTGCCATTGCTGTGGTAGAGCGATTCCAGAGAGGTAGTGCCGATTTGCCAAGGTTTACGATTGGTTTGTTGCAAAAGGGTGGCACTTTCCGCCACTTTATTGCTAACAAAGTGGGAAAGTTCCGGATGCTCGTCAGCAACCTGTCGGAAAATCAGCAGCGTATCCCAGTTAAGCTGTTCTTTTTCTACCGGCGTTAATCCTTTGCCATCAGAGTGGGGGAATTGAACCTGGAATGTTTTCTCAAATTCCTCGAGAGCAGCGTAGTACTCAGGTGAGCAGAACTTGTGTCCGGCTCCGTGCGACTTGCGCCCGGAAATACCGTACTTGCGTCCTTTCTCGGTGCGGTAGACGATTGCGGACGGCTGACGTTTCTTCTGGGAGTGGGTGACGGCGTCCTGTTGGGCGGTGGTAATCTGCGCCCAATCTGCGTCTTCGGGTACGAAAAATACCTTCCAACCATGTACTCTAAGCAGCTTGACCGGATCCCACTGAACATAATCGCCGCGCTTTTTGCCTTCTCGGCAAACGCAGTCGGAATCAATTGACGCATTGTTCCAGTCTACATGTAATACTACATTCCAAAGATTGGCGGAAGCAGCGGCGGCTAAAGCTTCCTGCACTATTCCGGGTGTCATTCCGCCTTCGCCTTCTAGCACATTCACAATTGGCGCATTGGGATCGTAGTATTTCAGCGCCCCAAACGCCAGTCCAAACGCCATGGGCACTCCCACGCCGGAAGCGCCCGTGGCAATCTTTACGAACGGAGTGAGAGGAGTAGGGTGGCCGTCCAGTGCCTTGACACTGAACTGATTAAAGAGAGGAGTGTTTTGCGTGGGGTTTCTTCGGAATCCGAGCAGATCCTCCAGACGAAGCCGCCGACTGAAATTTTCCGGCAAAAGTTCCGGTGAACCGACCCGAATCATTTCATCGCGCGCCGCCCACATGGCGTACAGTCCTAGGGCCTTATGACCAGCAGCGTAGACCAATAAGTCAGCTTCGGGCTGTTCCGGGTTCATGAAGTTGTACTTCATTCCTCCGAACAGTAAGGAACTGACAATCTTTCCCGAAGAAATGCTTCCTCCGGGGTGTCCGCTCTGGGCAAAGTTGAAAAGTACCGCGCAAAGGGTGCGGTAGTACAGGTCGAATTGCTCCAAAGCGGAAAATGCTTGCAGGGTTTCCTGAATCATCTCTAACCTCCGATTATGTTTGTCTTCTATTTCTGTTGGTATTCAATTTTCCAATGAGCGAATTGTTAACGAACCTTACCGGAAAGTTGAACCAATGTCAATAATAAAAAATACCCCAAGCACTAAAATCGCTTGGGGTGGAGATGTTCAGCAAGGAACAATGAATTCTGACGGGGGCACAAGAACGTTCCGAAAAACGTCGCAGAGAAGAGCAAAAAAAGAGCATAGTCTAAGGACAGAAAGCAAAGAAATAAGCGGTGTTCTGAATCGGGATTTTTTCGTCCGGTTGGCGAAAAGGTGATTCTATTCCTAAGATGCTTTTTCCTAATTCGAAAAGATAAAAACCCAAGGGGTCTTTTTGGATCTGGATGGCGAAATCCGGATCTTTCTCCGCCAGCTTTGCTGTTACCACCGCGGAGTAGGCGGTTTGGTAGTCAATAATTGTTGACTGTCCGACAATCATGTTTTTCTGTAGAGCGATCAGTTCTTGTTGAAGGCGGATCATCTCTCTTTGGGTACTGATTAGCGCTCTTTGTTCTTTTGCCAGGCCGTCGTTTCGACCTGATCCGCAGCCGGCGATGAGCAGAGTTCCGAGTGCCAAAATAATCAACAGTAACCAATTCAATTTTTGCATTAGAAACCTCCCATTAGTTGGTGGATTTATCAGCTCTAAAACTTAGATCAAAAGAACATTGACTAGCTATTCTAATTCTATACCATTATTTTGTCAATATCCAGTCCCTTGACACTCTTTTTTTAATTGTTATAATTAAATTAGCACTCTTAATATGAGAGTGCTAATAGTAATCAAAAGATTATGACTCTGGATGAGCGCAAACAAACGCTGTTAGAGGCGGTAATTAAAGAGCATATTCGAACGACCAAAGCAGTCGGGTCTTCTCTCTTAGCGGAAAAATACAAGTTCCGCCTTTCTCCGGCCACGATCCGCAACGAAATGATGGATTTGGAGAATGAGGGATATTTAACCCATCCTCACACTTCGGCTGGTCGCATTCCTACGGAAAAAGGATACCGGTTTTTCATCGATAATCTTTTGGAAGAAAGAGAGCTGAATCCCCGCGAGAAGGCCGTTTTGCAGAAAACTTATAAGGATACGAAAGATTCTTTAATTAGAATCAAAAACCTGGCCAAAATGGTGGCTCATCTTTCCCGCGAAGCGGTTTTAATTGGTTTTGCTCCGCAAGATGTTTACTACACTGGTCTTACTAATGTTTTTCGCCAGCCCGAATTTTCTCAAATTGATTTGGTGTATAGTCTGAGCGAAGTGGTGGACCATCTGGATGAGGCAATCGAAGAAATCTTTAATGAAATAACGCCGGAAATCAAAATTTTAATCGGGAAAGAGAATCCCTTTGGTCGGCGGTGCAGCGTTGTTCTGACCAAATACAATCATTACCGCGTCGGCGAAGGATTATTGGGAATTTTAGGGCCAATGCGCATGGACTATAACAATAACCAGGCCTTGGTGAAATATACCCAAGAGTTAATCAGTAATATCTAAGAATTTATTATGGATGAACCAAAAAAGAACGAGGATCCCAAAAATGAGTTAGAAATTGTCCAAAAGCAGGCCGAAGAATATTTAAATGGTTGGAAAAGGGCCAAAGCGGATTACATCAATTTTAAAAAAGAAACGGAAAAGAAACAAAAAGAGCTAATTGAATTTGCCACCGCCGGATTATTGCTGGAACTGTTTACTTTAGTGGATCAATTTAAACAGGCTTTTCGCCATCTGCCAGTAGAACAAAAGGACGGGGAGTGGATTAAAGGAATTAAGCATATTCAGTCCAATTTAAACAAAATTTTAAAGAATTACGGAATTGAAGAGATTAAAGCGGTGGGAGAAAAATTTAATCCCCAGTGGCATGATGCTGTGGAAGAGGTGGAAAGCGATCAGGCCGAGGGAACGGTGGTGGAAGAAGTGAAAACCGGATTTAAAATGCACGATAAAGTGATTGTACCGGCAAAGGTTAAAGTATCTAAGAAAAAATCCGAAGCACGAAATTCTAAATTCTAAATCCTAAACAAATCATAAATTACAATGTTCAAAATTCCAAACAGTTATTTAAAAAAAGTTTAAAAAATTGTAATTTAGAATTTAATTATTAAAGGAGATAAAAAAATGAGAATAGTCAAATGGACACCATTTCTAGAACCGTGGGAAGAAAGAAATAAGTGGCTGGATGATTGGAAAGCGGGGTTTGATTCAGGATTTGTTCCGGCTATTGACGTTTATCAGACCAAGGAAGCGGTAGTGATAGAAACTCCCTTGGCGGGAGTAGACCCGGAAAAAGTAAATATTTCGATTGAAAACGATGTTTTGACCATCGAAGGGAGTATGGAGAAGAAATCCGAAGTGGAGGAGAAGGATTATTATCGTAAAGAGATGCGAGCCGGCAGTTTCCATCGTGCCGTAGCGCTTCCGGTAGCCGTGGAAGGCGACAAGGCCAAAGCGGATTTTGACAACGGAGTGCTCAAAATCAGCATTCCTAAATCTGAAAAAACCAAACCGAAGTCGATTAAAGTGAACGTTAAAAAAAAGAAGTAACACCCCGTCTAACGGGGTAAACATGGTTCTCGAGGCTTTTGACCCTGGGCAGATAGATGTCATTTCGAGCGGAGTTTCGCATCCGCGAGACGAAGTCGAGAAATCTTACATCTTTCTATCCTAGTCCAAAAGAATATTAAAACGCACCACTATGAAAAAAGGAACGTGGAAAAAAGAAAGGGCCACAGGCCGCAAGTACTCCCATTCGGATGTACATAAAAGGCCAAAAGCCCATACCCGAAAGAAATTCTGGGTATCAGATTATAGTAAAAAAGATGGCACGGAAGTAGGAGGCTACTTCAAGGAAAATCCGGCATACAAAGGATAATCCAATACCAATTTTAATTTGCAATTTTCAATTTAACAATTGCGGTTTGAAAATTTCATCATTGTAAATTTAATGAAAATTGGAAATTGATAATTGAAAATTATTAGGAAAAATTATTAAAAAAATTAATTAAATGAAAGGAACGAAAAATGAGTAAGATTTTGGGTATCGACTTAGGTACCACTAATTCAGCAGTGGCCATTGTGGAGGGCGGAGAGCCGAAAATTTTAGAAAACAAAGAAGGAAACCGAACCACCCCTTCGATTGTGGCAATTTCTAAAAATGGTGAAAGATTGGCTGGTCAACTCGCCAAAAGACAAGCGGTAACCAATCCGGAAAACACCATTTTTTCCATTAAAAGATTGATTGGCCGCCGATGGGAAGATAAAGAAGTGCAAAGAGACGTTAAAACTCTTCCTTACAAAATTATCAAGGCCAATGGAGGAGTTAAGGTAAAAATGGGAGATAAGGAATACACTCCTCAAGAAATATCGGCGATGATTCTCCAAAAACTCAAAGCAGATGCCGAAGATAAGCTGGGCGAGAAAATAACTGAAGCGGTCATTACCGTGCCGGCTTATTTTGACGATTCTCAAAGACAGGCCACCAAAGACGCGGGAAAGATCGCCGGTTTTGAAGTAAAAAGGATTATCAACGAACCGACGGCCGCTGCTTTGGCCTATGGCTTCAACAAGAAAAAAGATGAAAAAATAGCGGTTTACGATTTGGGAGGCGGCACTTATGATATTTCCATTCTAGAAATTGGCGATGATACGGTGGAAGTAAAAGCAACCAATGGCGATACTCATTTGGGCGGCGATGATTTTGATCAAAGAATCATCCAGTGGGTTATCGATGAATTTAAAAAGGATCAGGGAATTGATTTGTCGAAAGATCCTCTCGCCCTGCAGCGGATCAAAGAAGCGGCCGAAAAGGCTAAAATAGAACTATCCACTACTCAAGAGACCGAGATTAATCAGCCCTTTATCACCACGGATGCGGCTGGCCCAAAACATCTTACGATGAAAATGACTCGCGCCAAACTGGAAGAACTGGTGGGTGACTTAGTAGATCAGACCATCCCCTTAATGGAGCAGGCGCTTAAAGATGCCGGTTTAGAAACCAAAGACATTAATGAAGTAGTGATGGTCGGCGGTCAAACCAGAATGCCCAAAGTGGTGGAAGCGGTAGAAAAATTCTTCGGGAAAAAACCCCACCTCGGGGTTAACCCGGATGAAGTGGTGGCAGTAGGCGCCGCCGTGCAAGCCGGTATTCTGCAAGGGGACGTGAAAGATGTCTTGTTATTAGACGTTACTCCTTTAACTTTGGGAATCGAAACCCTAGGCGGAGTGAGAACTCCTTTAATCGAAAAAAATACCACTATTCCTACGGCCAAGTCTCAAGTTTTCTCCACGGCCGCGGATAATCAAACCTCCGTGGAAATTCATGTTTTGCAAGGGGAGCGGGAAATGTCGTCGGATAACAAATCTCTTGGTCGATTTATTCTGGATGGCATTCCGCCTTCACCGAGAGGAATTCCGCAAATCGAGGTTACTTTTGATATTGATGCCAATGGTATCTTGAATGTCAAAGCGAAAGATAAAGCGACCAGCAAGGAACAGAGCATTCGCATTGAAGCCTCATCGGGGTTAGCGAAAGAAGAAGTGGAGAAAATGAAAAAAGATGCGGAAATGCACTCAGAAGAGGATAAGAAAAAGAAAGAATTGATTGAAGCCCGCAATATCGCTGAAACCCTGATTTACACCGCCGAAAAAGCAATTAAGGATGCTGGTGATAAAGTTAAGGATGAAGATAAAAAAGCGGTGGAAGAAAAAGTGAAAGTATTGAAGGATGTGAAAGATAAGGATGATTTAGAGACAATTAAGAAAGCTACGGAAGAATTATCCCAAGCGGCTCAAAAAATCGGGCAGGCCATGTACGAAGGGCAAAAGGCCAAAGAGGCTCAAGCCGGAAAATCCGAGGAAAAGAAAGAAGAAGGCAAAGACGATAAAGGTAAAGGAGAACCGGTTGAGGGTGAATTTACTGAAGAAAAAAAGGACGATAAGGATAAAGATAAGAAATAATTAAAACACGCAGGCGAACAAGCGCTTGTTCGCCTGAGGTTGGTTAGAACAAATAAAATAATGATAAAAAAACATGCCAAAAAAATCAGTCCGGTTGAATTGAAAGACCGGGCCATGAAAGCCGGCACGTCATGGCACCATCATTGCATGCCGCCCACCTGTTTTGTTAATGATACCAATGAGGAAGTGATTGTATTGGAGGCAGGGGAGGATACGTTTTACTGTGAAAGTTCCAAGGAATTGCGGGAAGAGCTGGAGAAGCATGCCTATCAGCTGTCCCGGCCCCGGAAAGGTAAAAAGAAACCTAGCAAACACGAAGCTCTGGATTTAGTCCGCCGGTATGTCAAGGAAGGTAAAAAATGGCATTTCCACATTGCCATGCCTTCATGCCTTTTAAGCATGGCTACCGATTTCACTTTGATTGTGGAAAATGATGAAAACGGAAATAAACAGGAATGGTCATTTGATACCAAGCCCGTTGAGCTGGTGCGGGCAATTGATGATTATTATTTGGGGAGGAAGAAAGTTAAGAAGTAATTAACAGACACGAAGGTGGCTCGTTTGAAGAGGCGTCTTAGGTTGAGAGAATAATAATGAAAGCTAGAGATATTATAAGATTAGTTATAGTAATATGTATATCAATTGCATTGTCTTTTTTGTTTTTACATCTTGCTAACGAAGAGAAAAAGATGGAACCATATATCAGTACTCTATCTCTATTTTTTACTGTACTTGTAGGATTAGGTACTTTTTCTTTAGCAGCTGTAACATTTGTTGATTTCAGAAAGAAAAGGGAGATTGAAGAATTGTCATTTTGGAGTAGTCTTGATATAGAAATAATTCCGTCAGGCACAATAACATTAACCAATAAGGGTAAGGAGGCGATTAAGATTGATAAAGTACAACAAGATATTATTCCACTTCACAAAATGCCAGAGAATGCTCAGAGATTTCGACAGATAACAAATGAGAATACTACGAGATATAAAAATTTGGAAAATAAGCTTAATCTACTTGTAAAAGAAGAAGCAGAGATACTTAAAAGATTATATAATAAACGAATCAAAGAATTAAAAGAAGAATTTATTAAAAAGGATGACTGGAAATGTAAAAACGAATATATTTCTGATGTATTATTGAATCCCAACAATAAACTTAATATTCCAGATTCAATGACATATGATTTACCCAATGGAATGTATTACTATTTTTCCTATATCTTACTAATGAGAATTTATCAAAGTAAGAATGGCAATGAAGTGAAATATATTGATTATATTTTCAGATATTCTCAATATGAACCCCCAGAAGGGTGGGTAAGGATTGGTTAATAAAAAGAGCTCTTGGAAAAATAAAAAACCTCGACCATTGAAATAACCAAGGAACAGGGCGACCAAGATCGTTATCTGACAGGGTGAGTAAACTCACCACCTACCTGATTAAAACTTGCTGATTGGGATACGGCGAGTAAACTCGCCACCTACGTGGGTTATAACAAAATGTAGGCTTGCTCTGCTTAATATAAATCTTGCGTATCAAAATATGCCATACAAAAAATCAATACGATTAAAAGATTATGATTATTCATCTGACGGGGCGTATTTTGTGACGATTTGCACGTTTCAGAGAGCAAGGGTCATTGATAAAATTTACAATTCGTTGCTAAAAAGAGAATTATCTGCTTTAGAAAAGCGCTTTTCAGGAGCTAAGGTTAACTTTTACGTAATAATGCCTAATCATCTCCACGTTATATTCATCTTTAAAAACAGCAAGGTTGCATTACCAAAGATTGTTCAGGCGTTTAAATCATTAACAACTTTGAAAATTAAGAAAATGGGTTATCAACAAGAATCTCTCTGGCAAAAAAATTATTACGAGCATGTAATTAGAGATGAGAAATCATTGAATAAAATCCGAGAGTACATTAAAAATAATCCGGAAAAAGAAAGAATTGGATTTAAATCGTAGACGTAGGTGCAAAGCTTGCTTTGCTTGCTGATTGGGACTTACTGATTGAGATACGGCGAGTAAACTCGCTACCTACATCTGGAATAAAAAAACCTCGACCATTGAAATAACAGCCGAGGTTAGGGTTCGAGGAAGACGGTATCCTTTCATCCTGAAAGGTTAGGCACCTCATCTGACGACATTAGTGGTTGGAAAGGTTCCTTCGCGGATCTGGATGCAGATCGGCTCGGGCATGGTCAGATCCAGTACCCGGATGCCTTGCACGACATCGCAGTAGCAATCGGAGTCGGTTTTGTCAGGATTGGCGGTCAGTTGCGCCCGAAAACCAACTTGAATCGGAAAGAACGTTTGGGAAGGCCAGACCCCCTGGACATCACTGACGGTATATTGATGCCCGTCAAAAGTGATTCTACAGCGGTAGCCTAAATCAGCGTTGGGCATAGCAGACTCCTACTAAATAGTGAAAGATCCAATTTAGCCTTACCTTAATTCACAAAAGTAACTTTGTCAATAACTAATTAACCTGATATATTTAACATAATTAATCAACTTAAACAATAAATTTATGAACGGACCACAACCGCAACAACAACAAATTAACATTAAAATCGAAGATGCAGTTTTAAAAGGCGCTTATGCCAATGCCATGGGTGTTTCCCACAGCAAAGAGGAGTTTATTATTGATTTTATGAATATTTATCCGGCCCAGCGAGCAGGAATCGTTACCGCCCGCGTGATTACCAGTCCCGGCCATGTAAAAAGAATTATGAAGGCCTTAGAAGAAAACATTAAGAAATATGAACAGAGATTCGGCAAAATAGAAGAGGCTAGCGCGCCATCAGAGGATTTTGGGTTTAAGGGATAAAGTTAATGTATAATGTATAATTTATAATTATTAATTATTTTTTTGTTCTGAACTCATTTGATAAATATTAATAACAATATTGGCAACAATGATTACAAAATTTTACATTATGAATTATGCATTTTAAATTTTTGAATAAACAAAATTGAACAAAAACACAAAAATAATCATCTTAGCGGTTGTAGCAATGATCGCCAGCATTATTGCCTGGCATTCCTTATCAACCGTTTTTCATTTGAATCTACCGGCCGGGTCGTTTCCGATCACCAAGGTTTTGGTCGGCTTAATCTATCCAGTGATGGCCTTTTGCACTTTTCTGGCTTTAGTCAGTCTTTGTTTAGTGCTAATCAATCGGACTCTGATTCTGTTAGGCCTTTTTATTTTGATCAGCTGGCCGGTTTTTCTTTTCTTCCCATTTTCACCGTGGCTTTTGGTAATTTTACTTTTACAAATTGTTGTTTTTCTTTATTACAGCCACCGGGTACACAGCGAAATGAAAACTTTTATCAAATTCTCGCTATCCAAAACTCTGCGCTGGGGGCTAGGACTGGTGGTGACCGCCGTTATTCTTTCTATCTCTTTAACCTACTACATTGTTACCACGACCGAGCAAAGGGATACCGGAAAAGAGGCGATTGACAGCTTAGTGGAAAGCTCTACCGTTATGGCCAATCACATTCTACCCAATCAAATCAAAGGTTATGATCCTGACATGACGTTGGATGATTTTATTTTCCAAATCAGTTCTGGCGCCATTGAAAATATCAGCGGCGAGCTTAATAAACAAGTCCAACAATCGTTCGGTAATCCCCTAGAAGAAAACACTGAAGCTTTGGTGGCCGAACTGCGGCGAAAAGTAGAAAGCGGTGAAATTGACCAAGCAATGCTTCCGCCGGAAATAAGGGAAAACCTTTATAGTGAAACCCTTACTACCAAAGATTTAGTTTCTTCTGATATTATTCAAGGAATTTTTCAAGAGCAGATTAATAGTGCCCGCGACCAATTGCTCAAAAATCTGGATATCGAAGCCAGCGGCAGCGACAAAATGTCCGAGGTACTGTCCAAAATAATCAGAAAATACGCTTTTCAGTTCATCGGACCTTACGAAAAGTTCATTAATCCTTTAATGGCGATCAGTTTGTTTTTTGCTTTGACTGTCTTTAATTTCGTCTTTCAGGCCTTAATCAAGCTGATTGCTTTAATAATTTTCAAGTTGCTCCGCGCTACCAATTTTGTTCAAATTGAACAGGAAAAAAGAAATGCGGACATCGTAACCCTGGAATAAGAATATGACCAAAGATTATTACGAAATTTTAGGGGTTGCTAAAGGAACATCCCCAGAAGAAATAAAAAAAGCGTACCGCAAAAAAGCCCACCAGTACCATCCTGACAAAGCGGGTGGAAACGAAGCCAAGTTTAAAGAATTGAACGAAGCCTACCAGGTGCTGGGCAATGCCGAAAAACGCAAGCAGTATGACCAATTCGGCACCACCTTTGATCAGCAGGGAGGCGGCTTTAACTGGTCTGATTTTGGCAATGCCGGCTTTGATCCTTTTCGGCAAGGGGGATTTCGGAGCGAAAACATCAAATTTGATTTTGGAGATATTGGTGACATATTTGGCGACATCTTCGGCACGGGGCGCTCTTCCCGCGCCCGATCCCGTCGAGTAACCCGCGGACAGGATATTGAAATGGAACTGGAGATAAATTTCCGTGAGGCAGTTTTTGGTACTGAAAAAACGGTGGAACTTTACAAGACCGTAACCTGTGACAAATGTGAAGGCACAGGAGCAGAGCCAGGCAGTAAAATCATCACCTGTTCCACCTGCCAGGGGTCGGGCCAAGTAGACCAGATTCAACGGACCATTTTGGGTCAAATTCGAAGCCGGGCCATTTGTCCTGATTGCCAGGGTGAAGGGAAAACCTACTCCAAAAAATGCAGCCGCTGTCGCGGAACCGGGGTAATTAAAGATACCCAAAGAATCAAAGTTAATATTCCGGCCGGTATTGATAACGGTCAAACCATCCGGCTTTCCGGAGAAGGGGAGATGGGCCCCAAAGGCGGTCCAGCCGGCGACCTGTTTATTTCCATCAGAGTGAAACTGGATCCGGAATTCCGCCGGCAGGGAAGCAATATTTTATCACAGATAAAAATCAATTTTGCCCAGGCCGTCTTAGGCGCCAAGATAAAGGCTAATACTTTAGAAGGAGAAGGTTATTTAAAAATTCCGGCCGGCACTCCTTCCGGTAAAATTTTCAAGTTAAAAGGTAAGGGAGTACCGCAACTTCATTCCCGCAGCCGGGGCGATCAACTGGTAGAAGTGATAGTAAAGATTCCTGAGCGGCTTTCCCGGGAACAGAAAAAACTGATCGAAAAGCTGGCGGAATTGGAATAATCATGACAAATCCAAGTACATGTTTTAACCACAGACATTTGTCGGTATTAGTTAGTTAACAATTTTAGCATTTCGTTTGGAGTTTTTCCATTTAAGGAACAGTGCTCCAGATTATTGTATTCTTCATTCCATATTTTAATCTTTGTT
>Ga0210051_1000591_pt1 | contig 34543 bp, 18 predicted proteins | sample CryGey092014_all_FD_185464 | JGI IMG/M metagenome (GOLD analysis project Ga0210051, IMG submission 185464) | Groundwater microbial communities from aquifer - Crystal Geyser CG23_combo_of_CG06-09_8/20/14_all (SPAdes) (version 2) | ecosystem: Environmental > Aquatic > Deep subsurface > Groundwater...
TAGGGACAGCGACCATTTTTAATTCCCTTTGTTTTTCAATGGAGAAAGGGAACGTTTCCTTTCTTTACAGAATAATATTTTTGTTTTGGGCTTCTAAGTTTATCGGGTATTGTTGGATGGAGCAAACCTTGCTCAATCAGCGGTTTTAATATTTCTAAGCGAAAATGCTCCCTGTCTTTTAAGTTTAAAAATTTCTGGATCTCTTCTCTGTCCCGTGGTATTTGGCAAAACTCAAGTATTCTTTTTGTGCGCTCATCTTGCGGGGTAGCTTGCGGGGTAGCTTGCGGGGTAGCTTGCGGGGTAAGCATCAAAACGAACTTAAAAACATCTTCTTCAAAAAGCTGGGGATCACGCCCGCAATATATCCTGCAATACTTAAAAAGATTCCTTACGCCTGATCCGAGCTCATCCGCTCTGCCAATTTCCCTGAATACACGCGCAATGGAAGGATTTTTGGGATAAGGTGAAAAATAAACGGGATCAATCAAGCCAAAACCGTGCGGTTTATTGCTGTTTTCGGTATATAGTTTTTCATGGTCAATAATAAATTTAGCAGGGAAAGCATTGATATATTCGCGGTGAATAAGAATATTGCTGATAACTTCGCGCAAAATATGGCCGCGCAGACTTACACGCTGATCATTTTCCATATAAAAAGGATCGCTTAGGTGCTTTTCCCCAAAACTGAGAAGGCGGTCATAACTGTCAATAAGATTAGTGCGGATATCATCGCGATCATCATAGCGGTCCCTGTTCTCACGCCTTAATATGGCATCGGTTCTGAAGTGCGGCAAAACCGATAAAATTGTTTCATCCTTTCCGAAAAGCAGTATTGCGGCAAGCGTAAAACCGTTTTTCCCTGTCTGAAAATCTTTTTTATACAGCTGAGCGCTTTTTAGCATGCCAAGATCGTCCATTGATTCCCAGGCATGATTTTCACGATGAATTGCCGCCTGTTTCCTGACACGCCCGATAATGTCCTGCCGCAGATCTGCAAGCTCCATATAAGGAAAAACCTGGTTTTCTGAATAGGTTGTCTGTTTTCTTAAGAAGAGTTCGGATACAAGATTATTGTTATCTGTAATGTCAAAGTCTCCGTCTTCATTGCGGTCATAAATCCTTCCGCTGCACCGGTGAACCTGAGAGCTTTCAGGAACATATATATACAAAATCACTTTTCCGTCAATCGCAATTTCTTCTATCGACAGGTAAAATGCAGGGCTTATTTTTTGCGGATTGTTTACGGCAGTCACAAAATCCTTTTTTATTTGTTCGATATATTTTGGGTCAATCCCCGTGATTACGCCGTTGTCATTAACGCCAAGTAGAAGTTCCCCGCCTGATCTGTTTAAAAATGCGCATACGGTATCATAAATATCTTTGGCAAGAGATGCCTTGCATTCTTTAAATTCAACAGAGATCTTTTCGCCTTGTTTAATAATTTGTTTGATTTTCAATACCTGCATTTTCTACAACTCCCCGTTAAAGACTTTTTGTAATAAAAATAGGGACAGACACCATTTTTTATTTTGACATTTCCACAACTTCACCAACGAAAAACAAGGTTCTGAGTGAAACGAAGGTTCTTATTTTCCTTATTTTTCAATGGAATTCGAGATTGCTTCCCCCGACATAAAGTCGGGATCGCAATGACAGCCAAAATCCCTCTGCTGTCTCCCTTTACAAAGGGAGATTGTCGGGCTTGATAAATCAAACCCCTACATCTCAGGGCTGAAGCCCTGAGTTACATTTCGTGTTTTCGTCCGCAACGCCATCAGCTCAGCTCTGGCGCGCAGGCCCCTGCATTGAGCTGCGCAGCAGCTGCAGGGGGTAATCCGTGGCTAAATAATTTCTTTTATGGCCTTGACGATTTTTTCAGCTGAGGGAATGTAAAAATCTTCCATAGGCGGGGAATACGGGACCGGAATATCCGGTGCGCAGACCCGCTTGATAGGCGCGTCCAGGTAATCAAACGCCTTTTCAGCAACTGAAGCCGCTATCTCAGCCCCCCACCCGCCCGTGTAATTGTCTTCGTGCACTATCAGGAGCCTTCCTGTCTTTTTAACCGAGTCCATAACGCATTCCCAGTCAAACGGGATCAGGGTCCGGGGATCTATCACCTCTGCGCTTATGCCTTCTTTTTCCAGGACTGCGGCGGCGGCAAGTGATTCGTAAACCATCCGTAAGGTCGCGACAATGGTCACATCCTTACCTTCTTTTTTGACTTCCGCTTTGCCGAACGGTATCAGGTATTCTTCGTCAGGGATCTCCTGTTCAACGTCCATCGCCCCTTCAACCTTCCTGGCGCCTTTTGCCCCGTATAATTTCTTGTGCTCAAAAACCATCACCGGGTTATCATCCCTTACGGCTGTTTTCAAAAGCCCTTTAGCGTCATAAGCTGTGCTTGGGCAGGCGATCTTGATCCCGGGCACATGGAAGAAATAGGATTCAATAGACTGGGCGTGCTGGGCTCCGCGCCGGGTCGCTCCCACAGGCACGCGCACCACCATCGGGAGTTTCACTTTTCCGCCTGACATATACCTGAGCTTTGACATGTTATTTACAAGCTGGTCCATGGCGCAGAAAGCGAAATCCCCGTACTCGAAATCAGCTATGGGCCTCATTCCTGCCATTGCCGCGCCTATGGCAATACCTATAAATCCTGACTCGGAAATCGGGGTGTCAAGTATCCGCTCATGGCCGAACTGGTCTGAAAGCCCTAAGGTAACTGTGAACGCGCCGCCGAACCCGCCTGTGATGCCGATGTCCTCGCCGATGCAAAAAACGCGCTCGTCGCGTACCATTTCTTCCCTTATCGCTTCCCTTAACGCTTCAGCAATAGACATCTTCTTCATAGTACTCCTGCGGATTCAGACGGATTAACTAATACGGATGCATACGGATAAAAACTTTTGCCACTGAGGGCACTGAGTTCACTGAGATTTTGCCTTATCTACTTATCAACTAATCGCAAGCCTAAAGGCTTGCCCTACGAAACATTTACACGGCGCCTGCCCGCCAATTTTGCTGGGCGGGACACGATTTAAAACTCATGACTCATGACACATGACACATGACTGCATCTAGGCCCACAAATCCTCGAGCGCCTGCTCGGGGGCCGGAAGCGGGCTTGCTTTGGCGAATTCCGAGGCTTCGATCATTTCTTGTTCCGCTTTTTCCTTCATAGCTTTTATTCCATCCGCGGATAGAAGCTTTGCTTCTAAAAGCATGTTTTCCATTATTATCAACGGGTCTTTTTTAAGCCACTCCTCTTTTTCGCCCTTAGGCCGGTATGTGCACGCGTCCCCGCGGGAGTGCCCTCCGTGCCTGTAAGTATTGCAGACTAAAAGCGACGGACCTTTGCCTGCCCTTGCCTGCTCAACCGCCTCTTTAGCCGCGCTGTAAACAGCAACAGCGTCGTTACCGTCAACTGTTCTGCCAGGCATTCCGTATGCATCAGCCCGCTTTGCTATATCCGTAATTTTAAAAGCTTTCTCAATATGCGTTGACGCGGCGTAAAGGTTGTTCTCACATATGTAAACAACAGGAAGGTTCCAAAGGGAAGCCATGTTCAGGGTCTCGTGGAAAACCCCCTCGTTGGTAGCTCCTTCGCCGAAGAAAGAGACCGCGACGCTGTTTTTCTTCTGGAATTTAAACGCCAGCGCCATTCCGGCGGCTACCGGTATCCCGCCTGCGACAATAGCGATCGCAGGCGGCATTCCAACGTCAATGTCACCCACGTGCATTGACCCGCCCTTGCCTTTGCAGCATCCGGTGGATTTACCGAATATCTCAGCCATCAAAGAACCGGAAGGCACGCCTTTCGCGATCGCGTGGCCGTGCGGCCTATGGGTGCTTGTGATAACATCATCCTTCCTGAGATTAGCGCACACGCCTGCCGCGACTGCCTCCTGGCCCTGGTAAAGATGGATCGTGCCCGGTATAAACCCGTCTATGAACAGGTAGTATATCTTATTCTCAAACTCCCTTATCCTGAGCATGCACTCGTAGATCCCCAGTAGCTTGTCTCTTGGTATGTTTTCCATAAGTTTACAGAGTTTACAAGTTTACATAGGTTACAAAGTTGATACAGAATAAATTGATTTTTAATTATAGACTCTGTAAACTTTATAAACTTTGTAAACTGCCTTTATTACTTTGTTCAAGCTTGGCCGGCTGAGCCGTATTTTTTGATAAGTCCCTTCACGACATCCTTAACCCTGTTCTTTGCCTTCGTGAAAACGTCTTCATCCTTGCGCGAACCGACAACCGCCTGGATATCAAGCTTGTCTATCTCCATACCGGACGTTCTTTTAATTATTTCATCAATATATGCCTTCTTCATCACCGTGCCCACGTTGAATTTCCTCACGCCAAACCTTATCGCGTCGGGGATCGCCTCGTCAGGAAATCCCGTGCCGCCGTGGATCACAAACGGGACTTTGACCGCTTCGTGTATTTTTTTCAGTCTTTCGATGTCAACCTGCGCCTTGCCTTCCGTTAAAAGGTGCACGTTGCCGATCGAGACCGAAAGCGCGTCCACACCTGTTCTTCTCACGAATTCTTCCGCCTGTCCGGGATCTGTAAGCTCAGCGCTGCTGTCTTCCTTGCCGCCTGCGGTCGGAAGCTTTCCAAGCTCTCCTTCAACCGCCGTGCCGTAGGCGTGCGCTGTCCTTACAGCCCTTCTTGTAACAGATATGTTCTTCTTGAACTCAAGCCCGCTTGTATCCATCATAACAACGTTGAATCCCAGCCTCACGCCCCTTTCCATCTGCTCAAGGGTCTGTATCTCGTTAAGGATGTAGCACACCGGCACAAGGCTTTTGCGCGCGGCCGCCCTTCCTAAAACGGCAAGATAGTCGAGCCCCCTTCGGTCAAGCCATTCCTGGCTGACAACGGAACAGCCGAAACCAATTATAACAGGCGAATTGGTTTCCTCAGCTGCTTCCAGCACTGCCTCAAGGGAATTCAGGTTCCAGCTCTCGAAATACCCGACCGCGTAGCCTTTCCTGCCCGCGTCTTCCATCATTTCCTTAAAAGTTATCAAAGGCACAATAACCCTCCAAAAAAAACCTTTAACCACGAATTTACACTAATTTCCACGGATTTCTACTCTGTAAACTTTGTAAACTGTATAAACTCTATAAACTGCATCTGTAACCACGAATTTACACTAATTTCCACGGATTTCTACTCTGTAAACTTTGTAAACTCTATAAACTATGTCGAAGATCCCCCCTGGGACTTTCGCAAGAAAGTAGGGGGGATAAATTAGCTTAAACGGATGGTTTTGATTTCATGCTTGCCGACGGAAATTTTAATTTTAGCAGGACTAAAGTCCTGCGTTACACCAGATATTTTGAGTTTCTTGCCTGCAAGCGGGCGTTCTATCATATCGGTCTCAACAGCGTTCTTCATCTGCGACACATTCAGCGTGATCACGCCTTTTGTCGCTTTGCCGTGCGCCTCGTAGAATCGCAGTATCATCCCCTTGCCGTCCTCCGCCTTCTTAAACGCGCTGACAATAAGGTTCTTTGGTTCCACACTCACAAATGAGTGTGTCTCCGGCAGAACCTGTCGTGCGTCGTGCGTCGTTCGTCGTGCATCGTCAGACTTGTAAACTTGTAAACTTGTCAACTTGTCAACTGCAGTTACCAGAAGCGGCTGATTGAATTCCGCGGCACGGTTCACAGTGCCTGCGGAGCGCCAGTCACCCTTGTGCGGGTACATCGCGTAACCGAAATGGTGCTCCCCGACAGCTGAAACCGGGTCAGGCTCGTAACCGCTCCTGATAAGCGTAAGCCTTAACACATTACCGATCGCGTCACAGCCGTACTTGCAGTTGTTCAGGATGCTTAAGCCCCTTTTTCCCGCCTCATCCTTTCCTGTAAGGTCCATCCATTTCTGCGAAGGCACTTCGTTACCTATTGTCGGGCGGTAAATATACCCGAACGGTATTTCAAAACAGGCTTCTGAGCTGTTCACGCTCACAGGGAACGCGACTTTAAGCATCGGCCCGTCTGTCTGGGGCGTTCCTTTTTCCTTCCAGTCTACGTCCGCGTAGAAATCCACGCGCGGGATATCCCTGTAAAGGACTATGTCCTGCCTAAAATCCGAATCCAGTATTTTCCTTTCCACGCTTATGACAACGCGCACCGGCCCTTTTTCCTTCAGCTCGACTTTCGCGTCAGAAAGCAGGTTGTCTATCCTGCCGATTGGGCCGACTATCCAGGCAGACATCCCGTGCGGCTTCTCGTAATGCACCTGCAGCAGGTTGCCAGGCTCGAAGAAAGTCGGAGCCTCAGCCCCGTATTTGAAAGACGGCACGCAGTCCATCCCGTTACTCTTGTCTATCAGGTTGTGCACGCCGCCAGAATTCTTCCTTATCCTCAGCGTGTAGAACCTGTTCTCCGCGGTTATGAAATTCGGGTCCTCGCTGAATTTGATATCGTCAGCTTCCGGATCTTGCGCGCATTTACTCTTCTGGCAGACGTAATACGTGCGAAATCCCATCGCTGGCACGGTCGCGGCGAATATAAGGCAGTCCCCGCTCAGCTGTGTCGGGACGCAATTGCCTTTATCATCGCAGATGTTCGCGTCCCTGCGGTTCTCGACCTTGACCATCGCTATGTCAGTGCGCTCCCAGGAATGCGGGTTAAAAACAACGACCGGCTTTCCCTTTCCCTTGTAATCTATCTTAGACGCGATCACCTGCATAGCTGAATCCATAGCGCTCTTTCCAATAGACGCAACTTCGGTGAAAAATTCCTTCGCGTGATGGTCGCCGTCCCCGTATGAAGGATGTATGGCGCACCCGCAGTAAATGTCGTGGAACTGGCTGAACAGCGTGTTGTGCCACGCCTTATCCATCTTTTCAGCCGGATACTCGCCTCCCAGGGTATTCGACATCAAGCTGAGCGATTCAGCGGCCGGAAGCAGGTTCTCGCTTGTCCTGTTATACAGCTTGATATCCCCGTGGTTCGAATAGCACCCCTCGAAAGTGAAGTTCAACTCCCTGCGGCACACCGGATAATTCTTTTTGTCCTTGAGCGCGCCCTTGTAATAGCTTTCAGCTGAATCAAATATCACAGCGGGGAATTGTTTCACCTGCTGCAGCTTTTTAGCCCTTTTAACGTCCCGCCTGGTCGGCCCGCCGCCGTGGTCGCCGATCCCGTAAACCACCTGGTAATGGTTAATGCCGATCCTTTTCTTATGGTTTATCATCCAGCTGGCCATGTCAGGCCTTATCGCCATGTTGTAGGATTCACCGCTTACAAGCGCGAGGATACGGGTGCCGTCAGGAGATTCCCACCAGAAAAGCGGTCCTTCCTTCTGGGGCCTGCACCTGTGCCCGTAATAGAAATCAATGCCGCTCTTTTTCAGTATCTGGGGGTATGTCCACGGATGGCCGAACGTGTCCGGGCACCAGCAGACCTTCGGCTCAAGCCCGAATTTTTCCATCACGTATTTCTTCGCGTAGAGCGTCTGGCGCACCAAAGCTTCTCCGCCCGCGGTATTCAGGTCGCCCTCAACCCAGGTGGAAGCTGTCACGTCCCATTTTCCCTGCTTCACCCTCTTTTTGATCTTATCGTACAATTCCGGCAGGTTCTCCTCAACGCCGTCATAAAGCCCTGCCTGGCTCTGCGAGAATTTAAAATCCGGCACCTCATCCATAATGCTGTCAACGGTCTTGAAAGTTCCGCGCGCCGTATTCAAAGTGGCAGGCCAGGTCCACAGCCAGTTCATATCAATGTGCGCGTGGCCCACAAGGTGGATCTTCAGCTTTTTAGCTTCGCCTGAGATCCCTGAAAGCGCTTCCTGGGCTTTTTCAAGCGACGGAACAAGCTGTTCAGCGTTCTTGGCATCCAGGGCTTTTATATCAACAAGCGAAACTGCCTTATTAAGCATTTCCGCGTATTTCTTTCCCTTCCATTCCGAAAGAGCGGCAGCAAGCCGCATCACGTTGAGCGCGACCTCCATCCTGAAGATCCTGTCCTCGACCTTTTCGAAGAACAATCTCGTGCCGTAATAAAGACTGCCCCATCCGGGCGCCTTAAGGGTCCTGATGACTATGGTAAGTTCTTCTGCTTTAGTTATTTTTTCAACAACCGGGAATATCACGTCGATAAGCCAGTCTGTTTTCGCGGCGCTCTTGCCGTTCACGAAAACTTCGGCGCCGTTGGGCGAATAAAAATTCCCGTTCACCTGCGAGCCTTTCAAATCGATGCCGAACATCTCAACAGGTATCTGCCTTTTGATGCAGAAGCACGCCACTGTCGTAGGCGTATCCCACCACTTTCCGCCGTAATTCGGCCAGGCAGAATCATCAAAACCCTTCTGCTCAGCGCCGTCTTCCGGATTTTCCTTGTATTTCCACGCCCCAAGCCCCTGCGCTCCCCTTATCTCGTTGATGAGACCTGCTAACTTCTGCTCTACCTCTTGCCACTTGTCCATGATTTTGTTTCTCTCCTTTCTTGTTTTTTTATGATTACAGTAACTCAAACCTTCAGGTTTGATGTCAGGGCTAAAGCCCTGAGTTACCAAAACTGTGTTCACCTGTGGTTAATTTGATTTATCGTTTGGTCCCTGCCAAAACCGTTCTGGTTCATTGTATTTCCAACCAGTGGTTTTGATTTCAAGTTTATTTTTAGGAAGCTTGGCTTCAACCTGCTCAGTGGTTTCTTTCCAGGATTTTATGCCGCTGACAGCATCCAGCACCCGGACATTCTGCGCGCCCACAGTGCAGGCGTATTTCAAGCTAACCTCAACGCTCTTTCCGTTAAGATAAGCACTTAAAAACCCGGCTATCGCTGAATCTCCTGCTCCGGTGGCACTTGCAACCTCTTCAACGCGATAGCTGGGCTCCCACAGTTCCCTTCCAGCCCAGTTATCCGGGTCAGCCGGCTTTGTCCATCCCATTTTTTCAAGTTCTTTCTTTCCAGCTGTGCGCAGGTAGAACCCGCGGACCCCGCTTTTCAGGCTCACGATCTTGGGTCCGTATGACATAAGCCTGGCTGACATCCTTGACATATCCTCGCCCTCAAAGCAATCTAAGAGGTCCTTGTCCTTTGATCCTTCCCTGAACTGCATAAACCTATCCCTTTCGATCATAAAACAGGTCTCTTCAACGCTCGGAAGGTAGATGTCCACGAACGGGAGCACGTTTTTCAGTATCTTGTCCCAGTCCTGCTTACCCGAATCGCTTGCCGGATCAGGAAGTGAAACGTCAAGCGAGGTCGTCACCCCGGTTTCCTTTGCTTTTTTGAATATCCTTGCAAGCTCAGCGCCTTCGTTCTCGTAAAGCCGTCGCATAAGCGGCGGGTACCCGAGGTGGAAGATCCTTGCCTGCTTTACAAGGTCAAAATTGATGTCTTCCAGGCCGAATGTGTTATTGGCTCCGGGATTATGCAGAAATATCCTGTCAATACCCGGAGGCGCGAGCGCGAGCGTATACGAACTCTGCTCGCCAGGGACCACATGCATGCCCGCCAGGGTTCGACCAGTCCGCTCTTTTTTGGCGGAGATGGGCGACCTGCCTCCTTTAAAAGTTTCTTTTAACTTATCAAGAATGGCTTTACCGAAGAAATCGTCCCCGATCTTCGCCATCAACTCAACCTTCGCGCCAAGCCTGTGCAGTCCAAGGCCTGTGTTTGACACGGGCCCGCCCGTGGAAGTCACCACTTCGCCCACGTTCACAAGCTTTCCGGGAACGAACAGCTCTCCGAACGATTTCGCCCCTGTTTTCGGAAACCTTGGTATCACGTCAAAGCATATATGCCCGGCTACTACTACATCGATTTTCTTATCAGATTTTACCATTTACTATTCTCCCTTCTGAAAAATTAATAAAAATTTGACTTTTCCTTGATTTTCTGATATACTATTACTAATCCAAGTAATTGGAGTTGGATGACCCGAAGGGGTCAGCGTGAAGAAATCCCGAGAAATCGGGTTTTTTCATTTTTAAAAAACTTTGATAATATAAAATTTGACTTTTAAATGAAATTATGGTATTCTATTATTAGAGTGGTAAGTCCGTTACAGGCGGTTCGTTGCGTTCCCATCCATCGGTTGGCAAAAGCAACGGCACGACAAGCCTGGAGGCACGCTCTTTTTTATTTATTAGGCAGATATACGGTTTTATACTTTATATATTTACCTGCACCTCTCACCTTTAAAATTTGATCTGCCTCAGTCATAGTCTTTTCTTCTTACCAATTAGCAAAAAATGCTTACCGAAAATTTACCGATTACCTGCCTTATAAATATATTTATCACTTCAGCCTTTCCCTAATTGCTCGGCAAAGCCTGCTTCTGCCACTGCTGCTGTCTCTTCTGCCGTTACTGCCATATTCTCTTCTTTTGCTACTACAACCTTCTCCTCTACTTTATTTCCAAATGGCTCGATTCTGACCCGATTATGGCTCGATTCTGACCCGATTAAAACATAATATATTGCAGAACTTGCATTACCTTTTAATCTTCCACCATCCCCCGCTGGTTTTTCCCTTTCTTCTTAAAATATTTTTCTTTCTCAGCCTTTTAATATATTCTTTTATTGTGTCTGAACCAATTTTTAATCTGTTGGCTATTTGATTTCGAGAAATCCTGGGATTTTTTATGATTTCCTCGAGTATTTGCTTTTCCAATCCTGATAATGTAACTTGGGGGGTAACTTGGGGGGTAACTTGGGGGGTAGTACTTATGCTCTCTTCTGCTTTAGCCATATTAAGATACTCTCGATTTTGTCCGAATGTTATATAAAAATGAGTTTCTGTAAAGTTTATTTTCGGTAACGGAGAGTGATCCTTTTTACAAATTTCCTTTATTCTTTGCATCCCTGAACCGAGTTTCTCGCCGAAATGAATCCTGGAAAATAAATCAGCAATCACCTGGTTTCTTCTGAAAACAGTTCTGCCAAGAATAAAATGTCTGGGCTTACGCCAAATATTTTCTATGCTTATTTTGTCAGGAAAGAATTTCAGAATGTTATTATGCCCATGCTCGAAATAGTCCTTGTGCATAACTGAATTTATCACGGCTTCCCTTACTGCCTCAAACGGATATTCGTAAATTTCTTCTCTTTGAGGTTTACCAGTAAATCTGTAGGCTACTTTTGTATACATCCGGGTAAAATTCATCACACCTTCTACTATTTCAAACAGACTTCCTTTCACTTCTTTCCTATCTATTACGTCCGTTCCTTGTTTATCTTTAAAAAGAACTACGGTAAAAACTGACCAAGGTATAAAACTTTGAGGATTTTTTGCAAAAAATAGAATACCGGAATTATTAAAATGCAGGTTTCCTCTCTGTCTTGTGCTGACATTCAGGCTCAATAGAATCCTTTCGCTTCCTGCGGTCTTAGATAAACCTCCAAGTTCAATAAATTCTGTCAATTTATTTTTGTCGTAATCTCCGGGATAATTGAACCCTGGCTCCATCAATTCATCAAAACGTATTTTCCCTTCAGATTTAAACAAATCGACAATTTCATTTCTTGTCATTTTCTGGGAGTTTGGACCCAACCTTTTAAAAAATCCTTCGGAGCATTCATATGGTTTATCGCTTCCCTCCCGAACAGTAATAATAAGTATATTTTCGAATTTTTCAAAAGCAATTTGCACTTTAGGCCTGCAATTACTTGCAATATCCTGAATCTGAGATTTTAACCTGTTTGAGGCCGCAAAACCCTTTATTTTGCTATCATCGGTTATGCCAAGAAAAATCCTCCCACCTGAGGAATTCGCGAAAGATACCATCTCTTTGTCAATACCTGAAAGAGACTCTTTAAATTCTATCTTGTATCCTTCACCTTCTTCAAGTATCATTTTCAGTTCTTTTTCATTCATATTATTAAACCTTTTCAAAGCTAAAGCCCTGAGTTACATTCAGTGAACTCAGTGCCTTCAGTGCCCTCCCGCCCAGACTTCACGTCGGGGCGAGGTCTCGCCCGCTGAAAGACGGGCGGACAGTGGCAAAAATTAGTTTAAGTTCTCGTAAGTTCCCTGTAAAAAATATATTTCTCTGTGCTTCCGTTCTTCCGTGCCTCCGTGGTTATTCTTCAATTTTCAATTTACAATTTACAATTTGAAATTTGCACTATTTTTTAAAAAGTTTAACATATTCCTTGTTGAGTTTTTCGATATAGCCTGCCATTTCCGCGCTCTTTTCCTCGTCCACCCGGAACGGCACAGCCCCAACGCCTTCGGCGTTCACGGCTGTATGGCAGTCCACCATCTCGTTCCAGGAGTATATCCCAAGCCCGTCAACGTATTCAAGCGTGTTCTTCGCTATGTCTTCGTAATCGCTGAACTGGGAAGGATTCCCATGCGTGTGGGTCCGATGCGTCAGGATCACGTCCATTTTGAATTTCTTCTTGAATTCCCTTATTGATTCATATTCATCGAGCGTGACATCGCCTGAAGAGCGTATAAGCAGCATATCCGCGTAAGCTATCATTTCAGGAAGCGCGGCATACTGCCATTTATAGCCTACGTAATCCCCGCATCTGCGACCGCAGTCGAACTGGTACGGCAGTTCTGCCATAAAATACATATCCGGATATTTTTTCAGCAGTTCCTTTTTTATGTCAGCGAAAGCGCTGCTGCAAAGCTCTGCCCTGAATAATATATGGTCTTCAACAGGTTTTGGTTGGGTGAACCTTCTCATATTTGAATAATCAAAGATCGCGGTATCGCGTGGGTCAATTTCGGAAAAATCCTTATAGCTTGTTCCCCATTCCGAATTCAGCGGATCAATATTTTTATATTTCTTTTTCGCCCATTCCCTGAAATATTCGTTTGTCTGGGTGTCGAATGAAACCATATCCCATCCTGCTTCAACGCATAGGGAAACAACAGGATGAACCTTCCCGGCTTTTTTGACCATAAGAAGATTGCCTGTATCAGTGCCAAGGTACCTGTCAATATAGCTTGAAACCCACTGGACCATATACGATTTGAACTCAGGGCTGTAACATATCGCGGCCCTGGCTTTCTTGCCTGCCTGGTTTATTGCCTGGGGTATCCTTACACCGTACATTTTTTTCGCCTGTATTATCCTGTTTATGTCAGAACCGATATCCACTCCGCATTTCGCTTCAAGCCACGGCACAACGTACATTCCGGTCTCTTTCGCCAGCTTCTGCTCCCTGTCAGGATAATACCAGTTCCTGTCCTTCATCTGGGACCACTCGTGGTCAACCAGGATCGTGTTGAAGCCCATTGATTTGAGCTTTTTCAGGTCAGTGCGTATCGCGTCGTCATTTGACTTCCAGGGCTCCCACCAGTGGCCAAAGAAATAAGCGCAGACAATCGGCTCTCCCTCGCGCGTTGTAAGCACGTCGCCTCCTTTTTCACTACCATAACAGTCCACAGCCTGCTCTACGAAGCCCAAAGGGCGTAGTGGGGACCATAGTCCATAGACCATAGCAAACAGAAATATTAAAAAAATTGTTTTGAATTTAGTCATAGAGACACCTTTTTCAAAACAAATTTCTACTGTTGATTTGTGATGCACCGCATTATTCAACGAGTTTTTTGAAATCTGGATCATCCCAGAGAGTTTTGAAATCCTCATCGGTTTTTGCTCGCCCCTTAAGTGATTTATCAAGATATGTGGATTTCTTTAAATCGAGAAGTGCTTTATCTTGTTCCCCTTTAAGAAAGTATGCACAAGCACGATTGTAATAGGCAACAGCAGATTCGGAATCCAACTCTATTGCTTTGGTATAATCGTCTATTGCTTTTTGGCATTGACCTAAGTCAGCATAAGCGTTTCCACGGTAGAAATAAGTCTCAAAATATTTAGGATCCAATTCAATCGCTTTGGTGTAGTCATCTATTGCTTTTTGATATTCGCCTAAACCACAATAGACCTTCCCACGGTTCTCATAAGCAAAAGGAAAGTTGGGACTCACCTCTATTGCCTTTGTATAGTCATCTATTGCTTTTTGGTATTGGGCCAAATTATCGTAAACAACCCCACGGTTGAAATAAGCGCTATCATATTTGGGATTCAACTCTGTTGCCTTGGTATAATCGTCAATTGCCTTTTGATATTGATCTAAGTTATTATAAGCATTCCCGCGGTTACTATAAGCATAAGCATTTTTGGGATCCAGTTCAATCGCTTTGGTGTAGTCATCTATTGCTTTTTGGTATTCGCCTGAATCATCATAAACAACCCCACGGTTATTATAGGCATTAGTATCTTTGGGATCTAACTCTATTACCTTTGTGTAGTCGTCAATTGCCTTTTGATATTGACCTAAGTAATGATAAACACTCCCACGGTTGAAATAGGCTTTGGTATATTTGGGATCCAGCTCAATCGCTTTGTTATAAGATAGAAAAGCATCTTCATATTCTCCTTCGATTTGATGTATAAGACCCTCTTTAATTAATACTATTACTTTTATGCGCTCCTCAAATTGGGGATCAGTTAAAGTTTCACCGCCATGACAGCTGAAGGAAAAAAGAACAAACAGCCCAAGACAAGATATGAATATTTTTTTCATTTTACCTGCAGGATTAAACCTGCGATTACCAACCGGGCGTCATAAATGTCGCCCCTACAAATGTCGCATGAATGCGACCGCTACCCTACCCCTCACTTCAATCTCCGATGGAGTCCGAAGACTCATACGGAGTCCTTCGGACCTCTCCCTTAAGGGGCGAGTGACAAAATAGGGACAGCCCCTATTTTTTATTTTCCTTATTTTGACATTCCCACGACTTCACCAACGAAAAACAAGGTTCTGAGTGAAACGAAGGTTCTTATTTTTCAATGGAAATTGAGATTGCTTCGTCCCGACAAACGGGAACTCGCAATGACAAAGGGCGGGCAAGCCCGCCCCTACTTATAAGGAAGAGACAGGAGAATGACTTCCTTGCCGACCTGTTCGAATTCGGGGTCCTTGTGGACAAGTTTGGCGTTTTTCTTTTTTGCGGTGGCGATAATCCAGGAATCAGCCACAGACAGGCGGAAATTCGCCTTTATGCTTCCAGCGATGAGGATAAGCTCTTCGTCCGCGTCAACTCTGTGAATGGGCAGGGTTTTCAGGTTCATATAGACCTTTTTTGCTGACTCCTCGCCCTGTTCCATATACACATGATAAAAACATTCCATAAAACTCATAAATGAAGCGAAGACCCTGAATTTTCTTGAACCCGCCTGTTTCAGAAGCCGTTCCACAACATCCGCTCCTGGCTCGTCTTCAAGAAAAGCAAGTATCGCCGAAGTGTCAAGAACATAGGAACTGCCGTTATTTTCTGCCATCCCGCCTTTCCTCTAATTTCCTTTCTTCGGCTCTTGCTTTCAACAGCGATTTCGTCAATCCCGCTCCCTTCAGCATTCCGCGCGCGTATTGAACCGGGTTCTCTGACACAGGGATAACCGTGATGACCTTTCCGTCATCTATCCACTCAAGCTTCATACGCTCTTTTATATGGTGTTTACGGCGGATCTCTGCGGGAACCGCCGTCTGTCCGCGAACCGTCACAGTAGTCTGCATATCAATCACCTCCATACTATATTATACAAGATTTATTTTGATTTGTCAAGCTAAAAGTTAATTTTAGCTTGTAAATGTTATTTTTTGCATGCATGGGTTAAAATCCCCCTTAATCCCCCTTTTCCAAAGTGGGAATTGTCGCATAAATGCGACCGCTACCCTAAACCATTCGCTCCGCTTCCACCTAACAAACTTGGCGGACACAGCAGGTTCCCACCTTAAAGATTTCCTCCTTAGAAAATTGGCGGACAAAGGCGGGCAAAGCAGGGCAGGCTCGCAAGCCTTCCGCCCAACAAAATTGGCGGACCTTCGGAAAGGTTTGCCCTATCCGCCCCGATATCACATCGGGGCGAGACCTCGCCCCAAAGGGGCGGGCGAAACACTCGGGCTCAATGAATTGAATCCTAACATCATCAGGGCTGAAGCCCTGAGTTACAAATTGCAAGCTGTCGGATGAATCCGACCGCTACAAATACGATGTTACGACGTACGATGAACGATGCACGATGAACGTTATTTAACGTTGGCGGCCGGGACAACTTCAACTGCAAAATTGGTCATTTCCTTCACACCGCCGTTGGGCGCGACACTTGCTTCCCCGCATGGAATGGCATTCTCGTTGTTGTAGAGCTTTAAAAATATCTTGTCCTTTCCGTCAGTAATATAGATGTTCTTATAATAAGCGATGTACGTGCCTGCCTTGTGATCGTTGCCGTCCACCGCGATCGTGGTATATTGGAACGTCTGGCCTGCCACGTCTGTCAGGTCGTTCTTCCTGTGCACCCACTGGCCTTTTTTGCTTTCGTCTATCTTCTGGCCCGGATGCGTGCCGCCTACCTTGTCCCTTATATTCCCGACAGTCCCGCCTGTGAGCTCGCACCCTCCGTTTATGCCTGAGCTATCCTTGGAAATATGGATGTCATATTCAAGGAAGGAATTCGCAGGTATTTCCTGTTCCTCGTCAGTCACGACCATATAGGTGAACTCATAGGACTTTGCTTCGGCATAATCCGATTTCAGGCACAGGGCAAACCCGGTTTTCAGGCTTTCCTGCCGCTTCCTATCTCTTTCTTTTTCTTCAGCTTCGGCTTTCTGGATCCCGGAGATCTTCTGTAAAGCCCATTCCACTTTCGCAGCGCCGCTTGCGGGTGTTGCTACAGTAACCGCCCATACCCACATATTCTCAACGGTTACTGATTTCACTGCCTTTGCGCCACATTTATGCGCCACCATATCTGTCCTGCACTGGAAAAGCGAAGGCCATCCCTGCCAGGCGAGATAGCTTCCCTTGAACGAAACCGGTTCTTTGCTGCCGTCATCATAATTTATTGTGAGTTTTGAACTGTCCTTAACCTCGCTTATAAAGAAACAGAGGTACGGGACGGAAAGGTTAACTGGTATTTCGCCGCTTGAGACGCATATCTTCCCGTTATTAAGCGCAGCGGGAACCAGGTAATACGGAACCTTGAAGCAGTAGTGTTCACCGGGGAAATACGGGGCGTAGGAGGCGTTGTCATCCCAGTTCAGGCTCGGTGCCTCATTGCAGGTTTTGGCCAGATCTATGATCTTAAATCCTTCGTTTTCATAATTTTTCGGATTGAGGGTCAGGGTCTTTATTGATTCGCTTTTCAGCACAGGAAGTTTTTCGTCTAATTTTCCCACAGCGATCACGTCCCCGTCCTGAACCTTAAAGATCTGCAGGCACCAGAAAGAACGCTTTGCTGGTTTCTTGTAATCCGGGTTATCCCCTTCCAGGCTCAGCTTTTTTATCTCGCCCTTCCTTTTAATGAAAATATCTTTCTCCATAAGGTTGGGATAGGGCCACTGGTATGAAACCGCTATTTCAAACGGCTCCTTCAGGGTAGAATTCACCCTGAAGGAAAAATTCTCCCCGTTCTTCGCCGAGCGGTACTCGGAAATATCCGTGTGAACTCCGTCCTTGTTGAAAACGATCGCGGCTTTCTCGCCGCACACTATCCTTGCTTTTGCCGCTCCGGGAGGATAAGCCACCTGGTTATAGCTGCTGAAACTGCCGTAAAGCGCCCTTTTGCCCCTGCCGCCGATAGCGCAGTCATCGAACAATCCGTAGCACTCGGTAAATTTGCCTTTTGACTTTTTAATTGACGGGTAAAGGATGGGCTGGTACATCAATGACCACCTTTCAAGCATTCCCTGGACGAAGTATTTTAGGAGCGGATCCCCGGTTGCCACGTACACGTCTATCATTTCGGTTGGTATCAGGCAGCACTCATTCGCGCACGCAGCGCCTGTCCAGGGCTGGCCTGAATTAGGCTCTATAAGGAAAGTGCCCTCAATATTATCCTCCTCGTCCGTGTCAGCGATAAATATCGTAAGGTAGCGCAGCATAAGGCTGCGCGCCATTTCATACGCGAGCTCCGCGTTCTTCTTCCGTTCAGGCGTGTCGCGGAACGTGTAATAATAACTGAGGCAGAACGAAACTCCGGGCTGCCCTATCAGGAACATCGCCTCAGGCACATCAGAGATGTCGTTGCGGGTGCAGATATTGTATTTCGTCCAGTTCAATGCCCCGTCGATTATCTCCAGGTAAGCCTTCTTCTGTTCCTCGGACATCGAGTTTTTCTCATTTCTGTAAACGTCCAGGAATGTCTGGGCTGTTGACCAGCCATGGACCTCGCGCAGGGTTGTCACGTCGCCAGCGTATTTTATTTTCGGCGGGCCTTCCAGCGGCTTTTCCCAGAAAACGCAGTCATCTCCCTCAACCTTGAACTTTTTTGCCTTGCTTTCCATATATGAAAGCTGGTTCTTGATACCCGTGATCTGGGCGTTATCGGTTTTACCGCCTGCCATAAGGTAAAGATAATCAATGCTCGGAAGGGTCCAGACATCCCCGACAGGGACTATCGTGCCTTCTTCCATGAACATGCTCTCCCAGCCGTCGTTCGCGGGCACTTTATACGTCAGGCCCACTCCGCCAGGCATAGGGAACGCGCGTATCTGTGAATCGCCCGGGATGTATGAAAGGTCGTTCAGTACAGGACCCGCGGGAAGCAGGTCCTTATACCTGGACCAGATGTAATCAAAATAAAATGTATTTGGGTCTTTCCAGTAAGGAAGTTCAAGGTTATAAATAAGCTCGCAGTGCGACGCGATCATATCCCCGTTATTCGGGTACCTTACCGCGTTCACGTATCCCTTCGCGTGCGGGTAGACCAGCGTCACGAAATTCTTGTCCGGGCCGGACGTCCAGCAGTATGAAGACGCGATATATTTGTCAGAGTGGTCTGTAAGGCGTGCGTGAGTAAAATCAAGGCCGACGTATTTCTTTTCTTTCGGGCTCCATAACGCGGCAACCGGGATCGGGCAGGCGCCGAAAGGCGGGGCCCACATCCATTCGCGGGACCATTTTGAACACACTATCCCCTGCCTTCCGACCTTTAAAGGATATGGGTCAAGCACCGGGGTCGCGACAAGCCAGCCGCGGTGGTGCAAAGCCTCCGCGTTCTCCTGTTTCATTATTAGAAAGTGAAACGGTGAATTCCCAAAAACAGAACCCCACGCGCCTTCGTCGAACTTGTCAAGTTCCAGCCGGAATGAGATCTCCGGATAAGGATGGTTCGCTTTCACCTCAACCTTGACAAACGAACCTTTCCCGAAAGTCACACCCTGGCCTGACAGGTCTGAAAAAACCAGGATGCTGCCATCCTTTTTGACGTTCTTCGCAACAATGCCTTCCTGGGAGCTGAGCCGCACAGGGCACAGGAGTTTCCCGTCCACGAAAATGTCAAACCCGGCAATCCCCTTCTTGCCGTCAACAGACTGCACGCTTACCTTGCCGTTGGTCACCACTTCCCCTCCTAATGCCATAATGGGCAATAGCAAAACCAGTACTGCCGATAAAATTATTTTCTTCATTCATCCCCCTTTTATTTCTAAAGGCTTTTTTCTATTTCTGGATAAATTTCATCAATATCTTCCTGGATTTTTATTGTCTTTTCCAGAGATGTCACTATTTTGCAATAGTATTTTATCTCTTCAAGTGATAAAGACTTTTCTTTTCTGTCCTTCAACCATTTGTCGCAAACTTGATAACCGCCTATCTGATATTCCCAGATTTCTTTTTTAACTCCTTCAAAATATTGAAGGTTATTAAAATAAACTCTATTTTCTTTCTCGTCATATTTAACTTTCTCAATTTTATTATCATTCTTGCCTTGTAATCTGGCAACCGGTGAATCAAGTTCTTTTGATTTGAGCAGATGCATATCAACAAGTTTTTCACCCATCTTAGACATTTTCTCAAATACTTTATATTCTTTTGTAAATGGAATCCTTGGAAAATCCATTTTTAAAAATTCGGCGTATTTCTTGCGGTAAATTTCTGAATATAGCACTGCGTAAATATAATATAAAATCTGTTCTGGCTCTGGTGTCTTTTTGTAATCTTTTATTAATTGCTCAATCAACACTGAAGATAAATTTGATTTCTTTTCTCCATAACCTACATCGGGTTCAAAAAGCATCATAATATTACTTGAAGCTCGCTTCTTGAAACTCTCTTTTTTGGGATATAGATAAAGTGGAAAAAGATAATTTATTTCTCTTGTTTTATTTGAAACAACGCATGCTTCTATTATATCTTTTGCAATTAATGCGTGACAAAATCCTATTTGATTTTGTTGACGACAAGTTATTAATCCCAAATTTTCCTGTAACATATGTCCCATTATATCTTTACGAGAACGTTCAACCACTGAATCGTGATATAAAATCCAGCGAATATCAAATGGACGATATAAAATTTGAGTAACTGTATCTTTCCAATCTTCATCTTTCCTTAGTTCCTGCCTTGCTTGTTTTAACCAATCCATTTTATTTTCAAAGTGAAAAGTTTTAGCTATAATCTCGTCAGTCATTTTTTCATCACAAAAAAGATTTATGTTGCGTTTGAGCTTCTCTTTGTCAAAATTAACAACAAACTCGTCTCTTGCAGTAACTATACCCACGCTATTTGTAGGAAAAATGTCAGTTATTTTCAAATAATCTTCATATTTTCCTAAAAGCTTCTCATTTCTTGGGATAAAAAGATAAGATTCGGATTTTGGAGATAATTTCTTCCATTTCGTTTTATAAATGTCATTATTAGAAAGCAATTCGAATTTTTCATTCCTTAATCCCCAGAGCTCTGAATGATAGACATTAGATTCTTTTGAATTTTTTTTCTTTATATAAATAGCAATTGCTACTCCTTGTTCAATTTTAAAAATATTTTCGTCTTTAGAACTACCTTTTAATTTTTTCTGACTACTTCCATGTAAGTCTAAAATATAAATTTCATTAAAACTATTTATTAATGATTGACGCATTCCTCTAAAGGTGGGAGCATCAAGATAGTTATGATTTGTAATGAATCCCAAAATACCTTCTCCTGCCTGTTCTATCTTCCATTGAGCAAAACGAATAAATTTCACGTAGTCATCTCGAAGCCATTTAGAATTTCTTTCATTAAGAGGTTTCCTGTCTACCTGATAATATACCTTGATTTCATCAGAAATCCATTTTCCGACATTGGAAGAATGACCATGATACGGAGGATTCCCGAGAATAACAAGAATTGGTTGTTCTTTTTTTACTTTTCCTGCAAGGTGGGATTCTTCAGAAAGAGAAGCCATACCAGGAAGTGCAGTCTCTGATAACTCTTCCATTTCTAATGTATTGGTTAGGTAAAGTTTGAACCTGTCATCTTTTTGCAATTTATAACCGAGTTCCTCTAATAGAAAAGACATTTTTAAATGCCCTATAGCATAAGGAGCCATCATTAATTCAAAAGCAAAGAAGTTTTTAAGTATATGCTCCTTTATAAATTTACTTTTTCCTCCTTCACCGTATTTAGAAATAAATTCTTCCAATGCAACTTTAGCTGTTTCTGTTAAAAACGTAAGTGTTCCTGCTGCAGGGTCTAAAATAGTAACTTTTTCGTTTGCAAGACCCTCTGCTCTATTAAATTTTTCTTTTAAAACCTTATGCAAAGAACGAACGATATAGGAAACAACCGGTTCCGGTGTGTAATAAACGCCTCTTTTTTCTCTTGTTTTTGGGTCATATTCAGTAAGAAAAGTTTCATAGAAATGAACTATAGGATCTTTACCTTTGCCTTCGTGAAAATATTGATGGAGTATTTTTTTGACGTCAGTAACTGATAAAACTTCTGAGATATCGTCAATTATCCACTCCATTTGTTGCGGTATATTTCCAAGGGAAATAAATTTGAAAAGATCTCGTAAAATTCCGATGGTTGATGGTATATTGTCATAAGCAAGCTTTCTATTGAATGTATTTTCTGTACGAGTGCGAGCCGCAAAAAGACCATAAGTAATAGTTTGGGAATAAAGATCGGCAAAATCCTCTTTTGAAAGACCGCTTATGAGATATTTCTTAAATGCTTTGTAAAAACCAAAAATATAATTATCTTCTGAGAATTCTTCTTCTTTCAACTGCTCTGCGATTACCTCATCTCTTAAAAATCGTGTCCTCTTTGCAAGTTCCACAGCCAGTGTTTTGGCGTTATAAACCTGAGGTAAAGAAAAAGAAAAGAATTTTTCAAGCAAATTTAAGAATTCTGTTTCCTTTTCAACGGGCGGAATAGTTTTAAGCTTAAAAAGGTTATTCGACCTTGCCACAAGAACTCTGTCTGTTAAAATTCCGTTTCTGTAAAGCCTGAATTCAAAAAAATTGGTGAGGATTACGTTAGGAAATATTCTTAAATATCTCTCCAGTTGTTCTGAGCTTTCTACTTGGTCCAGATATTCAATATTTGGCGCTTTTGCTTCAATATATCCTACTATATGCTGTTTACCATCCCATATTCTGAAGTCTGGATTTCCGGCTTCTGTCTTTTTTGGCAAGGATGTTACCTGAATACCCGATTTTTTGACTGAATTAGCATATGCCTCAAGTAGCTTCTTGAGAGTAGGATAAAAACTTTCTTCTCTTGCGTCTCCTTGATTTGCAGTCTTAAATATTTCTGCAAAATATGCTTTCAGCATTTTGCCTCCGGTTTAAAAATAATCAATCTCAATACTACTCGCAACCTACTCGCAACCTACTCGCAACTTTTATGGCACAAGTTTATTTTAACCTATATATTCTTTTAAAAATAGGGACAGCCACCATTTTTTATTTTGACATTCCCACGACTTCACCAACGAAAAACAAGGTTCTGAGTGGAACGAAGGTTCTTATTCCTCTTATTTTTCTATGAAATTCGAGAAGTAAATCCCTCTATCGTCTCCCTTTATAAAAGGGAGAATTGTCCCGATAAATCGGGACCGCTACATATCACGCAGGCTAAAGCCTGCGACTACCCGCAAACCTTCCGCCTAACAAAATTGGCGGACCTTCGGAAAGGTTTGCCCTACGAAAGATTGGGCGACCATGGTCGCCCCTACGCGGGCTCAATAAATTGAGCCCCTACAAATGGGCGGGCGGAGGGGAAATCATTCAAGGTTGACGAATTTTTCGAACGCAGCACGCCATTTGGCCTGTTCGGATCCCGCGCAAAACAGAAAGTGGCAGTCGGTTTGGTCAGGGGAAATGGATAAGGCAGGGACAAGCCCTGCCGCTACATTAAAAACCTGCCATTTGCCGGAACGGACTTCTCCGAATTCAACGGTAAGGTTTTCTTTGCATTTCAGGGAGAATTTTCCTGCCTGGACAGGCATAAGCACGACTGCTGAACTTGAGCGGATGTCTTCGCTGTCAAGGGAGAACGCCATACCCTGGCCAGTGAAATCCGCTATTATATCATTACCCGCCTTTATTTTACCCGATGTTTCCAAAGCGAATATTTTTCCGTCTTTCGCGATCGCCACAAGCCCGGATTTGTACCTGCCAAGCGTCATCGCAAGATTTATATCGCCGTGCTTGAAAGAAATATCCTGTGTCGCCTCATCCGCGTTCATCATTACATAAGCTGTTCCGCCGTCCGTAAGCGGAACCCTGAAAAAGTGTATTTTTGGATTGTCAGGAGTAATTTCATTCCTCTGCACCCCTGCCCATTTCAAAAAGAACTTATACAGGCTGTTTTCCCTGGCGTGCAGTTCATAGGGATCAGTCACGTACAAAACCCTGCCTGAACCTAATTTATTTTCAAAAATAACGCTGCCGCCCAAATTCCTTGCGGTTTTGGGTTTCACCTTTATACAGGGGTACCCCTGATACGAAACAAGGCCTGCCCCGCTTACCTGCTCCGCGCTTCCCGTGGAATAACTTATATTCTGGTAGTTCTCTTCCTGGAACTCCACCCCGCATAGCTCAGACAGCCTTTGGGTCCGGGTGCGCCGCCTACGGTCATCAAAGGAAATATCCCCGGAGACATAGAGCGTCCCGCCTTTCTTCACAAAATCCCTGACAAGGCTGTATGCCGTGTCTTCAGGGCAGAACGGGACCGGGTACATAAGGACCTTAGCGGTTTTCGGCAGCCTGCTCAGGTTGAATTCGTTTATCACGCCGAAATCCAGGTGCGTGCTTATAAGAAGTTTCAGCCCGTTCAGTATTACCCGCTCTATGATCTCCGCCTTTGCGCCAAGCCTGTGGCTGTCAGGTATTACAAAATAAACCTCAGGCGCTTCATATACGGGTTGCAAGGTCCTGAATAGCAGGCTCATATTCCTGAACGCGGTAAGCGTTGGCTTTGAAACAAGCCTGTCGTTGAAGTTCAAACCCCAAAGGAACAGGCATTCCTGCATATCTTTCCAGTCCCAGTTCAGAAGCCCGTAACCGCCCAAGCCCAGGGTGTAATGCCCCAGCGCCAGGAAGTGGTCTATCGCCGGAGGAAAAACTTTCGGGGTCGCTGGACCGCTGCCGCCCCATGCCGGGTGCACCTTCTGCCCGAATTCCTCGTCCCCGAACGGGATGCCCCTGTAACGCTGGTCAGCGTATTTCAGGCGCTGGGGGAAATCCTTCCACGAATCGTAGAAATGGATGGCGGTGGCGTCAATGTTCTCCCACAGGACCTGGTCATATGCCTCTGCCCCGCTAACGTCTATGTTATACCTTCTGGATGCCGTAAGCCCCTGGAAATTACCGTCTATCCACCGCTGGAACAGCCGTCTTCGAAAAAGCCGCAGGTCATACGCCTTGATATTGTCCCAGTTCTGGCCGCATTTCGCGTCGAATTTCAGGCTGCCGAACTCCCCTTTTGCTTCATCCCCCCATTTTTCCTGCCAGTTTTCCGCTGTAGTATATTTTTCAGCCAAGAAAGTGTTGTATTCGCGGTTTATGTCGGGTGTGGGCCTGGGATCATATGAGCTCCAGGACGGTTCGTTCTGTATGTCCCAGCGTATCCCGGGAACACCCTTGTAGCGTTCGGAAAGCATTCTGCAGAATTCCTTCTGAGCGTTGAGGTCCTTGTCCGAAACGTTCACCTCAAGCCAGTCGTGCACTGTCTGGAGCAGAGTTACCTTATGCTTCTGGCACAGCTGGACAAGCGCGTCAAGCCTGCGCATCACTTTTTCCTTCGGCTTGAGGAAATCCGGGAAGAAATTCTTTATCCCGAAATGCAGGACCCTTATGCAGGTTAAACCAGAATCCTGCATCTTCCTGAAATCCTGCTCCAATACCCACGGGTTTTCAGCGTTTGAAACGAATACTACTCCGGTATAATTCGTGCCGCAAACAAAGAACGGTTTTTCTCCAACCCTGAAATAATTGTTTTCCATCGTGACCGGGATACCGTTCTTTATTATGTTCTCGTCCCAGACAGTGAATCCGCTTTCCATCGCGTCAATTGTCTTGTTGCCGGAATAAAGCGTTACCTTTATGTTATACAGGTCGCTGTCAAATTTCCCTCCCTTCCACGTGAACGTCAGGTTTGTGCTCCTTCCCGCTTCCAGCGTCTCTTCTTCTGTTTCTTCATATACATTTTGCATTTTGCAATTTGAAATTTGCATTTTGACTTGCAGTTTTTGGCTTTCACTCCCCTGGTTCACCGCCTTCACGTTTATCTCAACATCTTCTCCCTGCCTGTAACAGGCAAAACCCGATCCCAGGTCGCACAAAAACGTCCTTTGCCTCATTGCTTTAATAATATCTGCTAATATTTTCCCACTCTGTGAACTCAGTGGCTTCAGTGGCTCAAATATGTCTGTGTTATTTATTCCGAAATATGCCCAGCATGAATTCTTATAAGTTCCCTTGTAATTGTAAACAAGCGCGCCTGCCGTGCCCCGGCTGCGGCCGTATTTGTCAAAACAGGTGACCAGCGGCACCCACCTTCTCGCTGTCATGGGGAAAACCGCGTTGTTGTCCTGAGAGATCATTGCTGTTGCCGCGTAACCGGTGAAATTGCCGCTCATTTCAATGCCTTTATCTATCACGAACTGGTCCGGTTCTGACCTCAAAACCACGGCATTTTCCAGCTTAAATGCCGCGTCGAACACCGGTATCTGCTCGGCGGTTATGCCCAGCGCGTCTTCCGCTTTCCCGAACCTTGTGTTCAGGCCGGGCGCGGATTTTTCGATCTTTACATCATCGAACCAGGCAACACCGTGCCCGTAAAGCAGCGGGTTGAACGTCAGGTATGCCGTTCCCGCGGGTATGGGTCTTGAAAGCAGCTGCATCTCTGTCCAGTCGTTTGTTCCCGTGAGCGCGCCTGACTGGTCCCAGGTTATCCTTTCGCCTGAGGACTTGAAAAAATTGAACGCGAGGTACACACCCGCCGCATCCCTGACGTCCTTGGTTTTAATAAAAATAGCGGCGCGCAGAACGTCGCCGGCTTTTATCCCGTCGCCTATTTCCAGCCGTATTGACGGCCCGAACCAGCCGGCAGGGACCTCGTCCGGAACCTCAAAGATCAGGGACGCCTTTCCTCCATGCTTTATCGCCAGGTCCTGGTCAATATTCACATCAGGGGGCTTGCTTATCTGCCATCCGTCAAGGCCTTCTTCAAAACCCGGGTTCTCGATAAGGTTGCCGCCCTCTGCCTTTCCGGTTGCCGCGCTGTAGAAATTGTCAAACACATAACCGCCGGTGGAAATGAAGCTGCCGCCTTTTTTCAGGAATTTCTTCAGGTTGTCAACCGCTTCGGCGGGAAAGGAAGAACCGTAAGGCAGAATGAGGATGTCGATGCTGCCCGCGTTCAGGATCTCGGGGTCCGCAAGCTCCTGCGCGTTCAGGAACTTAACGGTAAGCCCTGCTTTCTTGCAGATCCCGCTTATATGGTCCGGGTCAGAAGGCGTGCTTTCGTTCACCGGCACCTTATCCCTGAAAATCCCGATCAACTTTGTTTTTGGCATGGGCTCCCCGGCCTCCTCCGCGTAACAATAGTCCACGGTCCACTGTCCACAGACCACAGTAAAAACCAACAACAAAACCAGATAGGTTTTTTGCATTAAAATCCCTTATTCAGCCACAGAGAACACTGAGTTCACTGAAAAATTTCATCTAAACTCAAACCTGAAGGTTTGAGTTACAATGAATTCAGTATCCTCGATAGTTGAATTTTGCAATTTGCAATTTAAAATTTGAAATTTGAAATGTTTTTAGGTTATTTTCCTTTCATCAGCTCGTTAATGCGCTTCGCTATGTTGTCCATTGCCTGGTCAGGCGTAGATTTCTGGTTATAGCAGAGATCTATCTCCTCCCAGAATATTTTATTCGCCTCGATCTCGGAAACAAAAGGCGAGTATTCCGGGGCGCGCGCGAAGTTCATCTCGTCAAGATAGATCTTGTTCCTGTCTTCGTTCGGGAACGCGGGATCTGACAGGAAATCCTTTGAGTTGCCGATGGATTTGCGGCTCGGTATGCCGTCCCCGCTCTTCGCGATTATGTACTGATCAGGCCCGACCAGGTATGAAAGGAACCTGAAAGCCGCGTCAGGGTGCTTGCAGCTCTTGGGGATCGCGAAGATCTTTGACGCCAGTTTAGTGACCTTGTATTTTCCCCGCGGCACAGGCGCTATATTCCAGTCCAGGGTCTTGTCCTTCCTGAATACCATCGCCATCCACCTTCCCTGTATGAACATCGCGACTTTCTTCGCCGCGAAAAGGTTCAGTGTCCCTCCCCAGCCGCCTGTTGCCGCAAGGCTGTTCGCTTCGGAAGGAGTGGGCATCACGTGATGCTTGAAGCGCAGGTCATAATACCACCCGAATCCTTCTTTCGCTTCTTTGGAATCGATGACGCATTTTTTCTTGTCCTTGCTGTACCGCCAACCGCCGTTCTGCCAGATGAACATGTCCGGGTCTTCGTTCAGAAGGCCGAACTGCGTGCACCTTCCTGTCTTGGGGTCCTTCTTTGTCAGCTTCTGCGCGGCGTCAAGCAGTTCTTTCCAGGTCCATTTATCGTTCGGGTAGCCTATTCCGGCTTCGTCGAACATTTTTTTGTTATAGAAAAGCACGAAAGGCCCGCAGTTCGGCGGAAGCCCGTAGAACTTCCCCTTGTATTCCATATAGGGATACAGCGCCTGCCAGAAATCCTTGGGGTCCACGTTGTATTTCTTCATGTAGGGTGTGATGTCCAGAAGCGCGTCCTTCTCCATATAAACTAAAAGCGTTGCAGGGTCATATATGGAAAAAAGGTCAGGCGGGTTGCCGCCCGCGATCTGCGTGAGTATCGCGGGAGAGCCTGCGCCGCCCATATCCAGCTCAACCTTCACGCCCTTTGAAAGCGTGCTCGATTCAAAACCGGCGATCTCCTGCTGCCTGTTCGGAGCCGGGTCAACCATCCAGCGGATCTTTATGATCTCGCCTTCCTTCGCCTCTTCTGTCACGGGCTCCTTCTTGGCGCACCCGGACAGCAAACCCAGGGACAAGACCACTATCCCTCCCAGCACTAGTAACCTTTTCATAGATCCTCCTTTTTACCACAAAGACTTTTAACCACGAATTAACACGAATTTCCACGAATAAACTACAAAGAAGATCTCTCTTGATGTAACTCAAACCTTTTCGAAAAACCCCGCCCAGCAAGATTGGCGGGCAAGCTGCAAATCTTTAAGGAGGGAGGTTTGATATCAGGGCTAAAGCCCTGAGTTACTATAAAATAAAATGCAAAAGTATCACGAAAGCACGAAAGTATTTCTTTGGGAAATTATTCAGCGTATTTGCTGGACACTGGATACTGGCCGCTGGATACTGCATTAAAAGACAGGCTGAACACTGATAAAGAAGCCGCCTTTAACGGGGTCGGAAAAAAGGTCTGTGGTGCAAATGCCTGCCCGCAGTATCATGGCGTACCTGCTCATGACCCAGAACTGGAACCTGTATTCAAGCCCGAGGCTGTACCTGCTGACAGCGGCGGGGAAATCGGTGCCGGTCCAGGCAGAACCGCAGTCCAGGAACGGGACCACGTACCACCTGTCAAAATACATTCCCATGAAGTTGAATCGAAGGTCCCTGACTACAGGAAATCTATACTCAAGCGAGAACGCAAGGTTCCTGGTCCCGGAAACAGAACCGGCTGATATCCCCCTCAGCAAGTTTACGTCCCATGGTATCGCTATGCTGTGGCCTTCGGAATTTTCCATCACCCGCAGGTAAAGCCTTGCCGCCAGCGTGTGCCCTGCCCTTCGCCACACGTCCACGTATTCACGCCAGTCAAGGCCGTAAAGGTTATACCTGTAATTGCCGCCCAGCACCGGGTCTGACCAGAAATAAGAAAAAGTAACGTTCCTTCCGCCAGCAGGATTGAAGTTCGCGTCCACCCTTTCTTTTACCGTGTAATACCTGTAAAGGATCCCGAGGGTGTTGTCAAGCTTGAAATTCGAGCCTGTGATATACCCGGTGTCATCCGTTGTGACATCCTCCCTGCCTTCAGACAGGCCTGCAAGGGTTATTATGCGGTTGCCGTCAATGGGGAAGTCAGCCTGGGCCAGGTTGCCCCTGCTCCTCGCCCACGTGTTCGTGCCGACCCAGTAATACTGGCCCTGGTAACTGCTCAGGTAGATCACCGGGTACAACTGCCTGTTAATATACGTCATCGAATAGGTCGCGTCAACGCCGTCGAAATACGCGTAACCCATTATCGTGTGTTTTTCAAGCGGGTCAAGGAAATAGAAATCCACTGTGCCCCAGCCCTGCAGCTGTTTTCCGTCAGTGGAAAGGACTATTGCCGGAAGTATGAATATCGGCTTGATCTCAGCGAAGGAATTATACTTGCGCGGCTCGGAAACCTGCGCCACAACCGGCGCCTGCAGTTCTTCTTCCGGATAATACGGGTCCGCGCGCTCCGCTTCGGGTATTTCCTGTGTATCGCGAGACTGCGAATCTGCCAACGTTTCATGCGCCTGTGATTCACGCAACTGGGTATCGCTGGCCTGAATGTCAGCCAGCGTCTCTGCGGTGGAAGTTTCGGACTGCTCTGCATGGAGCAGCATTGCGTCAGGCAGGATCTTCGACGGTGAAACATACATCTTGTTCCTTTCCCTCTGCAGGGTCAGGTAGTCTATGTCAGGCGTTTCATACTTTCCCAGCCTGTCCAGCCCGCACAGGTACAGGTCAAAGCCCTTTGGCCCGAAACCCGAGAACACAACGCGGTTTCTGGAAGGATCCACCGCGGGTTCGAATATCCCGCCTGTAACGTTTGTGAGCTGGACCGGCTCCTCGATCATTATCTCGTCATTTTCATCATGCCTGATCTTCATCAAAAACAGGTTGGGGATCCCTGTTCCGCGGTCCGAAGTGTAAAGGACCCCGCTTGAATTCCAAATGGATCCCTTTGGGACCGGGAGGAAAACCGGGGTGCGGTCATCCCACTCGTCATCTGTGAGCCGTATTATCCTCTGGGTATTAAAATCTATGAGGGCGATGTCGCGGTTTGACTGGGTAAAACGGGAGAACGCTATGTACCTGCCGTCCCCTGACCACTGCGGGGAGTCGTTCTGCTCGTAATCATCCCCTTCGGTAAGGTTCACCCTGTTACTGCCGTCAGCGTCCATTGTCCATATATCCGTGACGCCTTTCCTGTTCACAACATAAGCGATCTTTTTTCCGTCAGGCGAGAACGAAGGGTGTTTCGCCCTTTCGTTGAAGGTGAGCTGTTTTTTATCCTGGCCTGTGCTATCCATGACAAAGATATCTTCGGTATATGAGCCGTTCTTGCGGTAGTCAATCTTTGTAAAAAGTATCTTCCGGCCGTCAGGCGAGAAAGAATGGAAGAAACCGGTCCTCTGCGCTATCTTTTTCGGTTTTACAAGCCGGTTGTCCTTCAACTCGGCTATAAGCAGGTCGCAGAAGGCGTAATCGTAATCGAAACTTGACGCGTACAGGACCTGGCGGCCGTCCGGGGAAAACACCGGATGGTACATCCACCCGCCCACTTCGGTCAGGCGCAAAGCGTATTCATAATAAGGTTTGGTCCGGTCTTTCACGCGCGTGTATTCGCCGCGGATGTTCTCATACCATCCCGCGTAAACCTTTGAAAGGTCCACGCGCAGGACCTTTTTGACAGCACCGGCAAGGACGAACGGGCCCTTGCGCAGTTCGTGCAGGATCTTCCTGATCTTGTCCCTGCCGTAGGTTGCCGCGATAAACCTTATAAGTGAATGCCCCTGCTCATAGACCAGGCGCGACTCTCTGATGTCCGACCCGGCAAAACCATCCAGCTTTTCAGGCGGCAGGAGTTTCCCGCCCAGGACCGTCATCCTCATGAACATGTCCCTGTGGGTATCCCAGGTCTCGCCTTCCCACTGCGCGACCCCTTCCAGGAACCACATCGGTATGACCTGCAAAGCCCCGATAACCTGGTACCGCTGGTTCATCCCTTCAAACGCCCCTATAGCGCCGAAACTTATCACGTGCGAGAATTCGTGCGCCACGACCCTGCGGAACCACGTAAGGTTGCCGCTTGTGACCTTGGTGCCGCTTGAGCAGTATATAACCATCCTGCCGAACAGCGGCTCGGCTGAGCCGTTGAATTCCTCGTCGTAGTCGATGACGACAAGCGGGACCTTAAAATTCGGGGTATATCCCAGGTCTTCCGTCACCCGCTGGTAAATTTCCTCAGCTATCTGGGCTATGTCTTTCGCAACGTCCATAAAGCTGTCGTCAGCCATGACCTTGAAGTGCTCGGTTTCAACGATCTTCCACTTCAGCTCCGGGTGGTTGAAAATGCCGGACTGACAGTTACCGTGTAACGTGTAAAGTGTAACGTGTAATATTAAAAATAATAAAATGATTAATTTACTTTTCATTTTTTAACATCTCTTTTCTAACTACTTTTTTATGTTAGTCGTTCCCAGAGTTTTCGTGAAGAAGGTAAATCTTCACTTATGAATTGGTTAAAACCTAATACATTATAGGAATCTTTAAAACTTTTCTTTTTGTATTCATCCCAAATTACTAAATTAACATTGTGTCCCTTCATTTCATCTACCTTGTTTTGCGAAATATCCTCATCTGCGGTAAGAAGATAAATTCTTCCAGCATTAATAGAAGCCAATTCACCAACTACTTGCCTCCATCTTTCTCGTAAAGTTCGTTTTATTGATATAACAACGCAGGCAGATCTATTTCTTCTAAAAGCAGATTCGCTTGGAATTAAATAATCGACTTTCCCGTCTAATATTGTTTGTGTATCGAATGGATAACCTAGTAATTCAAAAAGATATCTAACATGGTTTTCGAAACTTCCTCCAGCTCTTGATTTTCGAGATTGTGAAATACTGAGAAAAAATTTCCAAATATTATCATAATTTCTAGCAAATGAATTCGCGAATTTTCCTGTGTCTATCAATAATTTCTTCTTAACCGCTTTTTCAATTATTTTAGAGGAACAATCCACTTCTTTTTCCTTATAAAGTTGAAATTCCAAATTCATAAGTTTATGTAGATAAGAACCGAATTGCTTTTCAATTTTAGATTTTGTTATTTTGTATCTACTTTGAGCCATTTTAGCCAATTCGTCGCCTGTAGGCATTAAATCCACACGCAATTTCATTTGAAAATCATTAAATTTCACCTTATTCCTCCTTTTGCAGTATTACTATATATTCATTAAGCATTGTTTCTTCTGTTTTACCAATAATATTCGTAGGACTATTTCTAGATGGCATCCTTTTATTTGGAATACTTCGTATTATTGTTTTTTGGTGTCTCAAATTAAATTCATCGCCAAAATCACATATTATTTCATCGCTTGGAATTCTAATACCTTTTACTGAACGATTACCAATTACTATACATGCTATCGCACCTTTATGCATAACTCTTGAAATTTCAATAAAACATTGACGTAAATCAAGAAAATATCTAAATACATCTCTTGCTCTCCATTTATCCTTTTCACCTATAGAATATAAGATTTTTTGAAGTAATATTGAAGAAAAGGTATAATATGATAATGGGAGCTTCAATTCTTTACCGCCAAGGGAATTTATATCGATTGCTAAATCTTCACCTTCAAGACCCATCCATTGCAATGAAAGACGAGAAAATTGACCATAAGCTACGGTAGTTTTTGAATCACCATAAGGTGGGGATGTTACAACAAGACCAATACTCTCATTTTTAAGGCTAGTTTTATCTCTTGTGTCTTCATCTAATATTATTGCTTGTACATTTTTTCTCTTATCTATTTTTTCATAAAACATTTTCATCCCCAAAATATTTCTTTCTAATTTTGAAACAAATATTTTAAAAACATCTGGATTAAAATCAAATAATTTTTCTTCTGGCATTCTATATAGTTTAAATTCATTATTCCTAGTATTCGAAACATCTCTAACTACTTCACTAAAAACGATGAGAAAGAATTTCTTAATCTCTTCGTCTCTTATTTTATATATTTCATTTTTTATAATGGCAAGTTTTTTTATTACTGATTTTTTAAACCAAAAATCGATATTATGGAAATTAGGCGTTTTGTATTCAATTACATCGGGGATATTTTTTAAATTATTTAACATCTTATCTTTTATCCTAACTAGTAAATATGGTTCGATTAATGTTGTCTTTACCTCTGATAAAAGACGAGCAAGCGGATTTATATCAATTCCATAGCTATTTAGCCCGAATAGCTTTGCTTCAACAAGAACAGTGCCTGAACCACAGAAAGGATCTAATAAGACAGAATCTTTTTTTCTATATGTTTCAATAAGCCTTCCTGCAACCTGAGGAATCATCATGGCAGGATAATTATGTAAACGATGAGTATATTCTTTTGTATTAGCTCCAAGATAATCCCAGCTATGATCAACAACTTTTTCACGATAGATACTTTTCTTTTTACTTATAGATATTTGAGGGATTCCTTTTGTATCAAAGACTTCAGTTACATCATCAATTTTTAAAAATTCAAATAACGGAAGCTGCGATCGTAAATATTTACAGCTATTTATAGATTGACATTTGCTACATTGTTCTATATTATAACCATCATATACACATATTTTTTCTCTATCAACAGTGTAGTTTTTCATTTCAATTTTTCCTTTAAAATTTTATTAACTATCTGTGGATTAGCTTTCCCTTTTGTCTCTTTAATAATTTGTCCTATTAGAAACCCTAATACTTTTTCATTACCAGATTTATAATCCTGTACAACTTTAGAATTTTCTTTTATTATTTTTTCTACTATATTGATAATCTGTTTATCATCGTTAATTTGTTCAAGTCCTTTTTCTTTTATAATTTCAAATGCTGTTTTATTAGTTCCTATCATATCAGGAAATACTTCTTCTTTTCCTAAATTTGGACTTATTAATTTATCAACTATTATGGCTTGAGTTAATCCAACAAAATTTATAGGTGGTATTAACTCTTTAATCTCTTCTACAGATTTATTTTTTACATCTATCTTATTAAACAAAGGACCAGTTATCCAATTACTAAATTCTTTTGGAGATATAACCAGAAGTCCCATCCTGTTTCTCTCTTTAATACACTCATCGAAATAACCTGAGGCGGCAGGAGTCGTAGTTAATACCCCAGCGTCATATTCGGATAGGTTGTAATCCTTTATAAACCTTTGCATCCTGGCAGCGGGTAGTTCCTGCATGCTTTCCCTTATCGCCGTTATCCACGTTCCATCCGGTTCAACAGGCACCAGGTCAGG
>Ga0210051_1000595_pt1 | contig 34364 bp, 22 predicted proteins | sample CryGey092014_all_FD_185464 | JGI IMG/M metagenome (GOLD analysis project Ga0210051, IMG submission 185464) | Groundwater microbial communities from aquifer - Crystal Geyser CG23_combo_of_CG06-09_8/20/14_all (SPAdes) (version 2) | ecosystem: Environmental > Aquatic > Deep subsurface > Groundwater...
GAAGGTCTCCCTGTTGTGTTCCGGTCTCCCGACCGGAACACGCCCTTGACCGAAGGTCTCCCATCAACCGGATGAACGGCGGGTAGTCGATTGGAGACCCCTGTTGTGTTCCGGTCTCCCCCCTGTTGTGTTCCGGTCTCCCGACCGGAACACGCCCTTGACCGAAGGTCTCCCTGTTGTGTTCCCCTGTTGTGTTCCGGTCTCCCGACCGGAACACGCCCTTGACCGAAGGTCTCCCATCAACCGGATGAACGGCGGGTAGTCGATTGGAGACCTGCGGTCATATCAGGCGCGCGGTCAGGAGACCTGCGCACAACGGGGACCGAAGGTCTCCCTGTTGTGTTCCGGTCTCCCGACCGGAACACGCCCTTGACCGAAGGTCTCCCATCAACCGGATGAACGGCGGGTAGTCGATTGGAGACCTGCGGTCAGATCGGGTGCGCGGTCAGGAGACCTGCGCACAACGCAGTCAGGAGACCCGCGCACAACGGACCCGCGCAGCCGGAACGGCTCAAGCACGGCTACCATTCGAGCGGTGTGAGGGGCACCTCCGAGGGCGTCTCCTGCCCGAGGTACCAGTAGGCCGCTGACGAGAAGCGCCACGCTTGGGGTTCGCGGACAAGCCCCTTTCGGTGCGGGTTGTCATGCAGGTAGTCGAACTTCTGTCGCCAGAACGCTTCAGAGTGGATTGCTTCCGGATGCCGCGTCGGCTGCCAGAAGCGGCGCTCCCGATCGTCGCCAGCGGCTGCGCGCATCGCCGCTGAGAAGCAACTGGGCATGTTCTGGTCACAGAGGTCCGCCAATCGTCTGCCGGTGAACTTGCGGAAATCACTGACAGCATCAAGCAGACGCTCGCTGTCGAACTCGGCATGGAAGAGGATGACGTGAACGTGCGTAGGCATGATGACAAAGGCGTTGATTCGCAGTCCCTTGTGCTGATGACAGTACTTCAGGCTATCCGCAACAATGCGACAAGGCGGCTCCGACACAAACACCGGGAGCCAGTCCACAACCGTGAAAGTGACGTAGTAGACTGCCTCGTCGCTGGTGATGTGGTAGCGCTCCATCCTGACTCTCCTTCGCGTTGCCGTAGGATTGCAGACCTGCGGTCATATCAGGTGCGCGGTCAGGAGACCTGCGCACAACGGGAAAGCTGGTTGTTGTGTTCCGGTCTCGCGACCGGAACACGCCCCTGACCGAAGGTCTGGTTGTTGTGTTCCGGTCTCGCGACCGGAACACGCCCCTGACCGAAGGTCTCCACCCGACTGAATCAGCAGCCGGCACTCGATTGGAGACCTGCGGTCATATCAGGTGCGCGGTCAGGAGACCTGCGCACAACGGAGTCGATTGGAGACCTGCGGTCATATCAGGTGCGCGGTCAGGAGACCTGCGCACAACGGAGACCTGCGCACAACGGGAAAGCTGGTTGTTGTGTTCCGGTCTCGCGACCGGAACACGCCCCTGACCGAAGGTCTCCACTCAACCGGATGAGCGCCGGGCACTCGATTGGAGACCTGCGGTCACATCAGGTGCGCGGTCAGGAGACCTGCGCACAACGGAGTCATATGAGGTGCGCGGTCAGGAGACCTGCGCACAACGGAGTCATATGAGGTGCGCGGTCAGGAGACCTGCGCACAACGGAGCATCCGAAGTGAGTGCGGTCACCTCTTCGTCGGCTTCACCGTATGCAGCTTCAGGTTGTCGAGGTAGAACACCGCGTGGTCCGTTGCGTTGCTGATGAAGCCCAGCCACTGCAGCTCTTTGCACTTCGGGTCGCACGGCAGCTTGTCGAAGCGCTTGGGCGGCTGGCCGGCAACCGTGACCGTGAGGTCGAACGTCCCGGTGGCCTGCTTGCCCAGCCCGCAGGCGATCTCGAAGTGGACCCACTGGCCGGCCGGCAACGCCAAGAGCTCCTGGTCGTGCGCCTTCAGGTTCCCGTCGGCGTCGACTCCCAGGCTGGGGCCGACACGGTATGGGCTGCTGGCGTCTCGCCACTCGACCCAAACGGTCGCCCCTTTCTCCAAGCGTAGATCGAAGCCGTTCTCAACCACTCCGGTCACGAAGTGCGGCGAGAAGAACAGATGCGGGTTCCAGATCTGGTCCAGACCGGCGGCATCAACGAACTTCAGGCTGCGCTTGCCGCCCGCGGCGACTTCATCCGTCACGCGGATCGAGGCTTGGTCGGTCTCGCCGTAGGTGACAGCGTTGTCAGCGGTTCCGCGCAGCGGCGTGAGTTCGAAGTCGTCGTCGAGCGGCACAGGCTCCGCCTGCGCGCGGCGAGGGATCGCCGTCACCGGCCGCTTGATCGCCCGGGGCAGCCGCACCCAGTCCGCGGGACCTGTCAGGCCGGCCTGGCTCACGTCGATCTGCTGGAACCCCAGCTTGAGCGCCGGTGAGTCGGGCTTCAGCCGGAAGTCGAACTGCTTCGCGTCCACAAACTTGGGATCGGCGATGACCGAGTGGGCATCGTACCCCTTCGCCCGCCACTCCTTGAACGTCGTGTCGTCGAGGAATGTTGGCGCCGTGCCGTCGGTGCGGAAGTACAGGTTGTTGTCCGCCTGCAACGTGCTCTCCCGCATGAACAGAGCGCCCTCGTCGTAGTAGACAACGTTCCGCTCGAAGGTGAGGCTCGATTCCTTATCGCTCCTGCCCAAATGCACCTGGCTATCGCGGCCCAGCGCAAAGACGTTGTTGCGAGCGATATTGTCCTTCCCGTAGTGCACGGTCAGCCCGCCGCTGGCAGTACGGTAGACGACGTTGTTCTCGATGAGAATCTGCGAGCTTCCCTCGTCGGGGTAGATGCCACCGGCGCCGTAGCCCTCGTCCCAGTCCCACACGTCGTGGATGAGGTTGCCGCGGATGACTGTGCCGGGCGAGGTGCCGAGGGTGTAGATGGCGCCCATGTCGCACAGCTTGCCGCGGCCGAGGTGGTGCAGGTAGTTGTACTCGATCCGGTTGCGGTGCGCCTTTGTCGGTCCGTAGCCCCAGGTCCAGCCACACGAAATGGCGGTGTAGTTCTGGTCGCAGATCTCGTTGTGGGCGATCACGTTGTCGCTGCTCTGCCCGATCCACACACCGATGGCGCCGTAGAACATGAGGCCCGAGTCGTGAATGAAGTTGTTGGAGACGACGTTGCCGCTCGTCTCGGCTGCCTCCGTCTGCGGGACGCCCGGCTCGCCGATCCGCACGCCGCCGGCGCCGAGGTCGTGGAGGTGGTTCTGCACGATCCGGTTGCCTTTGCAGCCGCGGTCGAACCACACGGCGTAGTTCCCCAGGTGGGCAATCTCACACTGCTCGAGGGAGCATTCGCTTGCGCCGCGGCCCTGGATTGCCGCAGCAACCGTACAGGCTGCCTGCCAGTCGCAGTGCCCTTCCGGTTCCAGGGCGTAGTCGACGTGCTGGAATGACAGCCCTTTGAAGCCGACCCGCTCCACGAGCTTCCCGTTGTCGGGGTCGCCGGCGAACCGCACCAACTCCGTCAGCTTGGGCGCAACAACCACGGCTGTCTTGATATTCTCACCGGGGCGGGGGCGGTAGTAGAGCAGTCCCTTCTCGGAGTCGAGGTACCACTCGCCGGGCGCATCCAACGCCTCGAACAGGTTCTCCAGGTAGTACCGCTGCCGCCCCCAGAACGGCCACTTCATCTCGCCGGTGAAGACGGCAGTGCCGGTGGCTTCGTCCACCGACTTGACCGGCAGCATCCCCGTCTCCCAGTGATAGAAGACCACGGCGTTCGCACCGGTCACGTCCGGCCACTGCTTGAGGTCGCCGGGCTTGAAGCGAAACGCGCTCTTCGAAGAGTCGATTTCCTTGCCGGTCGCCGGGTCGGTAAGCGGCGCTGCCTTGCCGGAGATGCGGAAGTAGCCCTCGTTGGGGCTGCGGGCCAGCGTCGCGCGTTTGCCGTTCACCCAGAGCTGCCGGAACCGCCACTTGCCACCGCTTGCCGCCGGCACCTCAGCTACCCACAGTCCCTTCGCCTGCTGCCGCCACCCGTTGAGGACGCGCCCGCCTGACAGGACCGGCTTCTGCGTGCCGCTCCCGACGTAGGTGATCGGGCAACCGGCAGCACCGGAGTCCTGTGGTTCAAGCACGAACGGCTCTGCGAGGGGATACGTGCCGGCCAGCACCTCGACCTGCACCGGCCCCTGTAAGCCGCCCGCAGCTTTGAGCCTACGGAGCGCCTCGCGTGCGCCCGCCAGCGTCGCCAACGGCCCGTCGGTCTTCCCGGCGTTCGGCTTCGGCAACTTGCCGGACCAGGCGTCGTTGCCGGTGGTCGCCACGTAGACCGTCGTAGCCGAGGGGGCAGCCGCAACAGCCGGCGGCACAACCACGCTGCACAGGGCAACGAGGGCTAACGAAGCAATCATGTTTCTCCACCTTCTCTGAACAGGCGTTCGTGATCCCGCCTCGCTGCGGGTCGTGCTTGCTTTCCCTGCCGCCCCTTACGTCCTTGCCCGGCGTTCACAGGCACCCAAGCGGCGGTCAGGTGTTCTCCACCAACCAACGCAGCACTTCTTCGCCCTGCTGCTGGCTCCGGGCGTAGCAGTCGTAGAACACCATGTTGGGCTTCAGTTCGCGGTGGAACACCTTGATCGACTCCGGGTCGCAGGGAACCCAGAGGCTCGTGCCCTTCGCTTGGATCTCCTTGAGCAGGTCCATCCAGTCGATGAACGCCTTGTTGCGGGCGCCGGTGGTCCACTGGATGCAGTCCAGCCCGTCAATGGAGCAGATGTCGTCGAGGTGCACCAGGCACTCGGGGCCGTCGTAGTGGTAGACGCAGTGACCGAGGTAGGCAGCTTCTTCTTCCAGCGCCGGTACGACGAATCGCTTGAAGTGTTCGGGGCCGATCAGCGCGGCGAAGTCGCACTGGATGGTGTTCGTCCGGACGGGGTGATACGCCGGTACCCACCCACACGTGCCGTAACGGTCCATGCGCCCGGCTTGATAGAGCCCGTCATAGACCACCGGGTATAGCGCGCGGGCATCCCGCATGGCGCGGTCGATGGTCTCTGGCTTGTCCATCATGTCCATGCACAGCTTTGTGGGCGAGCGCATTGCGGAGAACAAGTCCATGTTGCTGTGCAGGTCCAGATGGGCGACCAGCATCTTACCCTCGAACGCCTCGGCCAGCGCTGCGCAGAAGTCGAGCATGCGGCGCCACCAAGGGTTGTTCGGGTCGAGTGTGAGCGGCAGCCACTGGTCCCAGTGGTCCACGCACGCCTCGACCCAATCGGTGCCGTAGTTCCGAGGATCGAACTTGAGCTCAGCCCCCAGCCAAGCGGCAAACATGTCGGGACCGAAGCTCGGGGTGTACGAGGGCATGGCATCGCCGCCCCACCACACCGTGGCAGCGCTGGCGACGATCCGCTCGACGAGGGGGTCGAAGTCCTCCCGCGCGCCTGCCAGGTAGCCCGGTCCGCCGACCGGCTCAACGCCCTCCTTCGGCGCGCGGATCACGCAGCACGGTCGGTCGATGAGCTCCTGCTCCCAGAATGCCAGCCAACGTTGTTTGGCTTCTTCAAAGTCGGGTTTGAACTCAAGTGTCATGGAGGTGGTTTCCCTTCAGAGGCTCAATCGGGCACGCCGTAGAACTCCGCACAGTTCCCCCAGAAGTACCGCTCCAGGGCCGCCTCGTCGAGCCCGATTTCGTCGCGCAACAGCTCGATGTCAAGGCGGATGTGCTCGGCCGCGTAAGCAAGATTGCCGGGGTGCGCGTCGGAACCGAACAGCATTCGGTTGGTGCAGCCGAACGCAACTGCCTTCCGGAGCGCGTCGAGCCGCCACTCCGGCGGAGTGCCGCGGGTGGTGTCGATCCACATCTGCGCCTCGTCGTCGCGGCCGCGGACATTGGCGCGGAACCGGCCGAAGACTGCAATGCACTCATCGCACCAGGGCCACGAGATATGCGCCAATGAGAAGCGGACCTTGGGGAAGTGGACCAGCGCCTCGAAGTAGACCGGTTGGCAGAACCGCGACGAATCCTGCATCCCGTACAGAATGCCCGAGTGGAACTGGATCGGGACGCCAAGCTGCTGGACGCGTTCGTAGACTGGCACCAGCAGGTCGTCCGTCGGGTACCAGTGGTTCGGGATCATCTTGATCCCGCGCAACCCCTTGTCGGCGATGGCCCGCTCCACCTCGTCCGCTGCGCCCGGGAGAGCCGGCTCAAGCCAAGCCAGCCCGAACAGGCGGTCCGGCGCCTCCGCCTGCAGCGCGGCAATGAAGTCCGTCGACTCGCGCTGCGCCTCCACGCTGTCGCCTCGGTATGGCCCGAACAGACACATGCGGTCAATGCCGCGCTCGTCCATCTCCGCCAGGAGGTCCTTGGCGCTTTCGGTTCCGGCGGCATGTACGTGGCAGTCCCAGATCATTGCGTTCTCCTTTGCGGCGGACTTCCGGAAGGCGGTCGTAGCCGCCGGCGTCAGCCGGTGGCGTCCGTCCAGACTGCGCGCCGACCACGCGCTGGCGCACGCGGCTACAGAAGGATGAGAGTATACTCCAGGACAGCAGCGCTCCCCTTCTGCCGCCAGTCGAGCACACCCAACACGCCTGCCGCCACTCAAACGAGCCGATTCAGCTTCGCCCACCGGATTCGTGCCCTTAGCAGATCCCCCCCGGCAACCGTTCTTCGGCACCTGCAGCTCGAACCCGGCTGTCACTGGCAGCGGCGGCACTCCCGGCATGGGTCCGTCACGGCAGGTTCTGCGCCCCGCACCGCCTGACCAGCGCCGCTGCCGGTCCAGCAGCACTCACGTACACCATCCGGTCGCCCACCGCCGTGCCACCCGCTAACGGGTTCCCGAAGAGGTCGAGTAGCTGAACGCCTGGCGCCTGCGGCAGCTTCCAGGGCGCATGGCCGGGCTTGGTGGACACGGCGATGACCGACCGGCCGTTGCCCTCGAACGCGTACCCATACACACCGTCGGCGAGCTGGACTGCCTGCCGGTAGGTCGTGCCTTCGAGCAGCCACGCCAGCGCGGAGTGCGCTGCGGCGGCGGGGTGGAGGTAGCCGTCGTTGGACAGGAGGGCGCGCCAGTTGGGGGCGTCGGTGCCGCGGAAGTAGTCGAGGCCGTGCATGGTGTAGAGGAAGAGCTTCTGCGGTCCGTCGCTGAGTATGCGCACCATGTAGCGGGCGGTCTGGTCGGCGGTGGACAGGTAGTCGTCTTCGTTGGGGTATGGCAGCGTGCAGTTGTAGAAGCCGTCGAAGGTCGAGGTGCGGAGGGTGGTGCCTTCGGACATCCAGGCGGGCTTGGGCAGCTTGCCGGCGGCGTCGGCGAGGGAACTCGCCGCTTCCGGCAAGCCGTGCTCAGCCATGCCGTCGCCCGGCCAGCCGAGGGACTCGTCGGCGTAGCGGTGGTAGCTGAACACGTCGCAGGTCGCCAGCCCTCCCGCCTGCTGCACCCCCGCCGTCCACTCGCGGCCGTTGTAGCCAGCGTAGCTGTTGAACCCGACGATTGTGAGCGTGGGGTCTACCTTCTTCGCCGCCCGGTACGCGGCCGCCTGAAGCGCCGCGTAGTCTCCTGCGGCGGTGTCGCTTCGCTTGCGGTCTGCTTTCTCGCCAGGCGCATACTTGGCCCAGAAGTTGCCCCACGGCTCGTTCCAGACCTCCCAGGCGTGGATGACGCCCTTGTACCGCCCGGTGATCCGGCGGACGTACTCGCTCCAGTCGTCGAGGTTTTGCGGCTGGTACCAGCGGTCCCAGTAGCCCTGGCACAGCTTGGGGTAGCCGGTAGCCCAGTTGGGCGCGGTCTCCAACTGGCCGAGCACCGACAAGTGCCAGCGCCGGTAGCGTTGGACCGGTTCATCGAAGAACGTCCATTTGCCCTTCTCCGGCTCCACCCAAGACCAGCCGACAAACTCCATGCCGGCATCGTGCAGCCGGACCCAGTTGCAGCCGGCGGCCTTCGCCATCACCAGGTGGCGCGTCGCCGGCAGCGTGTGCACGCCGAAGGGCGAGTCGGGGGCCTCCTCACCCCAGTGGCGCGGCCGGCGGAGCCGGTAGACTACGACCTCTGCAGGCGCGCTCAGTGCCTTGCCCGCTAAACCCTCAACCCACGCCTCGACACGGAACGCGCCATACGGATGCTGCAAGAAGGCGGAGTAGTCGAGGGTTCCTGCCTGAAGTTGCTTGCTGTCAAGCGCTCCCGTCGGGAGGTCGCTGCTCTCACCGTAGAGGTTGACGACGCGACCCCGCAGCGTGGCGCCCTTCGCTTCCCCGGTGACAGCAAACAGCACCTGTGCCGGTTCATCCTCGAACTGGATCCGGGCGGCGCTGACCTCCGACGGCGGACAGGCCAGCGCAACCTCGCACGACATGGGCGGCGTGTAGGGCGTGGCGGCCGTGCCGCGCTCCACCTGCAGGGCGTCGAGCCACAGCTCCCCGCCGGCCTCGATCCGCAGCCCGTGAACCTGGCCGAGCAACACCGGCTCGAAGGTCACCGACACGCGCTGCCACGCCGGTCCCTGGAGCTGGAACCGCTGCTCGGCCAACTGGCGGCCGCCGGCGCCGATTGCCAGCAGCCGCCCCAGACAGTTGCCGCGGAGCGACAGGCTGGCGGCGTGCTTCTCGAAGCTCCAGGGAATAGGGAATAGCGCTGTGTTCAGCCGGAACGGGACGGGCGTCCGAACGTGGAGCGCGGGGTAGCCGCTCGGCCCCGGCACGTCGGAATCGCTGCTCACCACCACTTGCGCGTCGTCGTCTTCGCGGCTGAGGCACCACCCGGTGGGCAGCCCCAACGGGAAGCGCGTGTTCTGCGCCAGATTTCCCTCGGAGGCGGTCGGATGCGCCGCCTTGATGGCGGCGATCAGTTCGTCACGCGACAGGCTTTCCAGCCGCAGGGCCGTCGCGTCCACCGCGCCGACCGAGCTCATTGTGAGCTGCAGCCGAACGGACTGCGGTTGGGGGTCCAGCCAGAACTCATAGCGGTAGTCGTGCCAGTCCGGGCCCAGATTGGGCGAGACGCTCCAGGGGAAGGAGTAGGGCGCGCCATTGAAGCGAATCCCCAACTGCGCCGAGCCACCCTCAAGGCTGCGCGCGGTGCAGGTCAGACGCAGGAACGTGCGCTCCTTCACGTCCGGCAGCGCGTGGCCCACCTGCATCGTGCCCCCGCGCACCTTCTCAAACCGCAGGAAGCTGCGCGCGCCTTCGGTCTGCTTCTGGTAGCGCAACTCGATGTCCGGCTGCCAGGATCCCGTCGAGTTCTCGAACCAACCCGCCGGGAGGACGCCGGTGACGTTGGTCCGGCCGTCGGCGCTGACGACGTTCACCGGCTGGTCCGACTTGCCGAAGTCGGTGTCGATCAGCACCTCCGCCTCGACGAGGGGAGTTAGCAGTAGTAGTGTCAGCCCAGTCAAGGAAATGGTCGTTGCGAGTTTCATCTTCGGGAATCTCCTCCACGAATACGCTACCAATCCGAGCCGCGATGGTGACAGAGCGGCCGCCGTTGACATTGTGCACGCAGACCGCTCTCGGGCGGCCGCTCTGTCACCGTCGCGGCTCGGATTGGCCCGCGTCTCTATCCGTTGGGGTAGAATGCAAGGCACTCCAGCTCACAAGGAACGGAGGCTCACATGGGTGTAACACACGTCACCGTAACGGTACGCAACCCCGGGGACTCGAATCGCGCCTGGGAGGGCTTGTTCCTCGTCGATACCGGGTCCGTTGATTGTCTGGTGCCTGGCAACCACTTACGCGACATCGGCCTCGAGCCGAAAGGCAAAAGAAGCTACGAGTTGGCCGACGGCACTGAGATCAGGATGGATGTCACTTCCGCGGACGTTGAGTTCATGGGCGACTTCGTTGGTGCGACGGTCATCTACGGCGCCGATGATGCCGAGCCGATTCTGGGTGTGACGGCGCTCGAGTCGGTGGGCATCGAGGTCGATCCGCGGTCGCAGCAGCTCAAACGGCTGCCAGCCACGCGGCTCAAGTAGCGCTGAGCGATTACCGATCGGCGGCCGCGCATTACAGACCCAGCCCCGCCGGCGGCCACGGTGATCGGTAACGCTGCGTGCCGTAGTGCTCCAGGTCCTCGGTCAGGTAGAGCATCGCTCCGCAACGCCAGGTGTTGCCAGCGAGCAGGAAGTCGGCGACGCCGCGCCGCAGGCTGGTGTCGCGAGGCGCCGTCGCCGGGTCGGGGTCGTCGTCGAGGAAGACGAACCACAGGCCGTCCTTCCCGCTGGAGGGGATCGGGAACAGGTACAGCTCGTGCTGGTAGTCCGCAAGATTGGTGGAGGACATCGGGATCTGCTCGAACTGGGTATTGAAGATCCACGAGTAGCAGGTGATCGAGTCGAACGGCTCGTCGGGGAAGTGCTGCCGGAAGAAGGGCACGGCACGGCGCATTGAGTCGCCGCTCACTTCGGCGCTCATGCGGCCGCCGGCGGGGATGTGCATGTCGAGGGTGAGGTCGCCGTGCTTCAGGACGCAGTCCCACGTCGACTTCGGCAGTCGGACTTCCCTGCGCACAGCCATTCCCAAGGGCGAGTAGGGGTAGCCTGTCACGGCGTCGTCGTCTTCGGCGAAGGTGGAGGTCCACCCGTTCTCGACGTCGAACCTGCCCGCCGTGCCGTCCACGTAGCCTTCACCCTCGAAGCGCATCCCCTCGGGCGCCAGGGCGAGGACTTCGTCCGTCTCGCGGTTCCGGTACACCGTTGGGCCGCTCCGGTAAGGACGGATCATGTACTCCATCCGCCCGAGGCGGAACAGCCGCCCCGCCGTGTAGTGGCGCATCCAGTAGACCGTGCGCACGGTCACGCCCAGCTTGCCGCCGGTGAGTCGCGCGTAGTTGCTGGCAACACTGGCGACCTGGCTGCAAGTGTCGCGGGTGACCTGCTCCTCTACGCCCATCTTCGCATGCACCTCGCGCACCCGCGGGACCATGCCCATGGCTACCAGCAGGTAGAACACGCAGTGGAGTTCCGTACCCAGCGCCTGCTCCAGCGACGGCCAGTGCCGGAACTCGTTGTACTCCAGATGCTCGTACAGCAGTCGGAAGCAATGCCAGGCGAGCAGCCGCAGCGCCGGGGACTGCGCAATGCGGCTCGCCGCTTCGTCAAGTTGCGGATCGACCTCCGACCCCAAGCCGCAGAACTCGCGATTCGCCCGGAACTCGGCCGGCTGCAGGAAAGGGGGCACTTCCTCCGGCAAAGCGGCAACCGATTCCTCCCAGTCATACCAGTCGCGAAGCTGCGCCGGGTCGGCCGAGAATTCCTCCATGTGCTGAATGTACGGGTCAACACCCTCGAGACTACGGAACAGCTCCGCAAATCCGCGCGCGTCGAACGGGTGCCTGCCGGTCACAACTGCCGTCTTGACTGGTTCCATATCTTCCTCACGATGGGTGCGACTTCGGGGCCGACGGTCGCGCCGCGGGCTGCGCAAACCGGCCTGCCTTCAGCTTCCCCAGTAGACGCTCTGGCTCAGACTTCCTGGTTTTCGACGGGACGCGCGATTCTCCTGCCCGGGTCCTCACCGGAAAACTCCTGTCACACTTGCTTCTCCCCCCCCCCCCGATGGGCTATAATCCAGCACCAGCGTTCCGTGCTCTCCGAAGCAGGTCTCGATGCGGCGATGGAGTACTGGATTGCGTGGCGTTCGGTTGGTCCCGCGCGCCATAGGCACACAGGAGACCGTTGATGTCCGAACTCGGCACGGCGCACAGGCGCGGAGGTAGCGTCGGGCGAGGCAGCTCGTATGCCTCGTCCCCGGTCTCGAGGATCCCTCGGGCTCTGCCTCCCTCCTCGATCTCCTTCGGCGGGTCCTCTCCCGCCCCACCTACCACCCTCTCGGCCCGCAGTACGCTGATTCCCGGCCAGCAACCACTATCCCGAATCCCGCAGGAGGAACGTTTCATGGCGGCCCCCAAACGCTTTGCACTTCTCCCCGTGATGCTGACAGCCACATACCTTTGTGGGCTGGCTGGCACTGTAGCCGTGGCGGTTCCGGCACGCCCCGGCACCAAGTTCGTGCGCCAGCCGGACGGCAGGATGTTCGAGGTTCGCCAGCGCGGTGACGAGTGGCTGCACTGGACAGAGACCACCATGGGCATACCCGTGGCGCTTGACCCCGCCTCTGGGTACTGGAAGTACGTCCAGCCGCTCGGACGGACGCTCGGCCCGCTGTCAAACCGCGTAGTCGGCAAGGACGCGCCGCCGATGGGGCCGTGGAAACCGGTGTTGTCCCCCCGCGGCGTGGCGAGACGTCAGACCTCGCGCGCCCCGCGGCGAGCGGTCCCCAGCTTCGGCACCAACAACGTGATCACGATCCTCATCACCTTCAAGGACACGACGTCCACCTTCACGGAAGCCCAGTTCGAAAGCGCTCTCTTCGGCACCGCCGGCAAGACGATGCGTACGTACTACGAAGAGGTCTCCCATGGGGCGTTCCGGGTCACCTCTGGGCCCGCTGGAGTCGTTGTCTGGGCCACCGCAGCCCAAGACCACGACTACTACGGCACGAACGATGTCGGGGGGTACGACGTCTTCCCCGGCACGCTGGTCACTGAGGCAGTGCAGGCTGCTGATGCCGTCGTGGACTTTGGCCCGTACGATCAAGACGGGAACGGCGAGGTGGATGTGGTCAACATCATCCATCAGGGAACTGGCGAAGAGAACGGCACGTTTGGGGCAGCGACCGACATCTGGTCGCACAGTTGGGACCTCGAGTCCGCGGCCTACTTTGGATACGGAGGAACCGGGGCCGTGAGCGTCGATTCAGGCGCCCGGACCGTCAACGCATACGTGATCCAACCGGAGCTACTTGCGCCCGGTGTCATGTCGACCATCGGCGTCTTCTGTCACGAGTACGGTCACGCGCTGAGCCTCCCAGATCTGTACGACACGGACTACAACGATGGCGGGCTGTACCCCTCCGAGGGGGTAGGCAACTGGGACCTCATGGCCGGGGGGAGCTGGAACTACACCACCACCGACGGTGACACTCCCGCCCTCATGTCCGCTTGGTGCAAGCACGCGCTGGCGTGGGTCAACCCGTCCATTGTGACCGACAACGTCAACGGCCAGAGCATCCCCAATGCGGAGAACAACGCCTTCGCCCTGGACCTATGGACGGACGGCTTGGCCGGCGTCGGGGAGCACTTCCTCATCGAGAACCGCCAGCAAGTCGGGTTTGACGCCGGTCTGCCTGCTTCGGGCCTCTGCATCTGGCACATCGATGATGCGATGACCAGCAACGACTTCCCGTGGTACCCAGGGCACACTACGTTTGGGCACTATTGGGTGGCGTTGGAGCAGGCGGACGGGCAGTGGGACATGGAGAAGGCGTGGCCGCTCAGCAACCGCGGCGACACCGGCGATCTCTATCCCGGCTCGACAACCAACCGAACGTACAATGCAGCGTCGACCCCCAACTCGAGATTCTACGACGGGTCGGACTCGAAGATCGCGGTCACCAACATCAGCGACTCCGCCGCCACCATGACGGCCGACATCATTGTCACCGATGGCATCACCATCGGCGGCTACGTGACCGATTCCGGGAGCGGGTTGCCTATTGCGGGCGTGACCATGAATGGGTTCGGGCTGCCGACCGCGCCGGTCACCAACGCCGCCGGCTACTACAGCGCCTCCGTAGCTGTCGGTTTCTCGGGCACGATCCAGCCAGTGAAGGCCTGCTACAGCTTTGCCCCGGTATCCACGGTGTACACGAACGTCACCATCAACCTAAGCGGCGAGAACTACACCGGCACGCTGAAGACCTACACCCTCAGTGGCACCGTAACGCACTTCGACGGCGGCGCGTTGACCAACGTCCGGATGAACGGCCTACCGGGCAACCCCCTGAACCAAGGGGACGGCACGTTCAGCGCTACGGTGAACTGCGGCAGCAATTACACGATCACTCCCGCCCTGGCCGGTTTCACGTTCGCGCCACCCAGCCGCACGTACACCATCGACGAGACCGGGAATGTCACCGGGGCCGACTTCGTCGGCTCGCCCATCGTCCGCGTCTCCGGGCAAGTCACCAAAGGCTCGAGTGGGCCGGCGTTCGCGGGGGTGACGATGGACTTCAATCCCGATGTCGCGGGAGGGGACCCGGTCACCAATGGTGCCGGTAACTACACGAAGGTGGTGCCCTACCACTGGAACGGTACCGTCACCCCCACGCTCTCGTGCTACACCTTCACGGCCCCCTCGACGACGTATCCGGACGTGACCGCGAACCAGACCAACCAGAACTACTACGGCACCATCGTGCCCTACGTCATCTCCGGCACTGTAGTCGACGAGGCCGCTGCGCCAGTCGGCGCAGTGACCATCGACTTCAGCCCGGACCCTCCGGGCGGGGACCCGGTGACCGCGGGCGACGGCACCTACTCCGCAACAGTGGACTGCGGTCAGACCTACACCGTCACACCCGTGGCACCCGATTGCACCAGCGTCTTACCAGGGGGACGCACGTACACAGCCGTCAACAGCAGCAGCACCAACCAGGACTACCAGGTAGTCGTCCACAAGTTCACCATCCACGGTGTAATCGAGGATGAGGACGGCGGTGCGATCGTCGGCTTGACGCTCACGGGCTTCCCCTCCGCGACGACCACCGACGTCAACGGCCAGTACTCCGCCGTCGTCCTGTGCGACTGGAGCGGCACGGTCGTCCCCGTCTCCGACGACTATGTGTTCGAGCCAACTCCTCGCACATACACCAATGTGCGTGCGGACCACATGAACGAGTACTACAACGCGACGCGCGTGCTCGACCATGTGACCATCGAGGCGCCCACGTCCGTCCAAGTCCCAGCGGGGGGCACCCATTCCTTCTCGGGGAAGGCGTACACCAAGAATGGCGTTCAGATCCCGGGCGCCTCGCTGACATGGTCGCTGATCGGGCCGGCAGTGGGCGCTCTGAGCGCTGGCGGCTCCTACACGGCCCCCACGGCGCCGGGCGCCGACACTGTGCAGGTGGAGGCGGCGTATGGGGGTGCGACGAAGACGGCCACCGCCTCTGTCACGGTCGTGCCCGGTGCTCCCAGCAAGCTGGCGTTTCTGACGCAGCCACCGGCCAGTGCCACAGCCGGCGCGGTGCTGGCGCCGCCGGTCCAGGTACGGGTTCTCGACACGTATGGCAACCTCGTCGACACGGCCACCAGTCCCGTGACGATGGTGCTCGGGCAGGGCGCCGGCACGCTCGGCGGCACGCGGATGAAGAACGCAGTTGCCGGCATCGCCCAGTTCGCCGATCTAAGCGTAGACCTCGCGGGGACGGGGAAGAAGCTCTCCGCATTCTCGACCGGTCTGACCTCGGTGGACAGCGACGCCTTCGCCATCGTGCCCGGACCCGCCGCGAAGCTGTCGTTCTCGGTGCAGCCGCCAGCCAGCACCACAGCCGGCCAGACCCTTTCCTCGGCCGTCAAGGTCGCTATCGTAGACGCGCTTGGGAACGTGGTGACAACGACGACTGACCAGATCTCCCTCGCGCTGACGCAGGGCACCGGCACGCTGAGCGGCACCAAGACGATGGCCGCCGTGGCAGGCGTAGCCACGTTCAGCGACCTGAGCCTGGACCTGACGGGCGCCGACAAGAAGCTCACGGCCACCTCCGGCCCGCTGACAGCCGCAATCAGCAACGCCTTCGCGATCGTCGCTGGCACGCCGATGGGGCTGGCGTTCTCCGTCCAGCCGCCCGTTAGTGCTCCGGCCGGTCTGGCGCTGACCCCGGCCGTCAAGGTGTCCATCGTGGACAGCCTCGGCAACGTGGTCACGGGGGCCACCGATGCCGTAGCCCTGGCCATGACGGCCGGCTCCGGGACGCTGAGTGGCACCAAGATGGTGAACGCCGTAGCAGGGGTGGCGACGTTTGCAGACCTGAGCCTGGATGTCGCCGGCGCCGGCAAGCAGCTAACTGCATCGGCCACGGGGCTGACCTCGGCTGCGAGCGACACCTTCGCGGTCACAGTAGGCGTCCCCGCGAAGTTGTCGTTCGCCGTGCAGCCACCCGCCAGCACGGTTGCGGGCGCAACGCTGAGTCCCGCCGTGGAAGTAGCGATCCTCGATGCCGGTGGGAACGTGGTGACAGCCTCCGCTGACAACGTTACGCTGACGCTGTCGCAGGGAACGGGAACACTTAGCGGCACCTTGACGGTGGCGCCGGCCAACGGCGTAGCCTCCTTCGGCGACCTGAGCCTCAACCTCGTCGGCTCCGACAAGCAGGTGACAGCCTCGGCGACAGGACTGACCTCGGCTACCAGCCAGACTTTCGCCATCACGGCAGGCAGCGCCACGGCCGCGGCCTTCACCGCGCAGCCGCCGGCGACCGCGGGTGCGGGCACGCCGCTGACCCCAGCCGTCCAGGTGTCTCTCGTGGACGCGCACGGCAATGTGGTGGCCGGAGCGACGGAGCCAGTGACACTGACGCTGACCCAAGGGACGGGAACGCTGGGCGGCACACTGCAAGTCAGCCCCACCAATGGCGTCGCCACCTTCAGCGACCTGACGCTGGATCTGGTGGGCAACGACAAGCAGTTGACGGCGGCGGCAGGTGCGCTCACGCCCGCAACAAGCAGCGTGTTCGAGATTGTGCCGGGCACCGTGCACCACCTCTCCTTCTCGGTGCAGCCCCCGGCCACCGCTACTTCCGGCGCAGCACTGGCGCCGGCCGTCGAAGTGACGGCTTGGGATGCGCACGGCAATGTGGCAACCAACTCAGTGAGCGCGGTCTCCGTCGCCCTCACCCAGGGAACCGGCATACTCAGCGGGACAACGACCGCGGTCGCACCAGTGAACGGCGTAGCCGCGTTCGCCGATCTGAGCGTCGACACAGCCGGCGCGGGCAAGCAGTTGACGGCCACCTCGGTGGGCGTGCCCCCGGTAGTGAGCGACCCATTTGAGGTTCTGGTGAGCGCAGCCGCGAGACTGAGCTTCTCCGTCCAGCCACCCGCCAGCGCGGTGGCTGGACAGGCGCTGGCGCCTGCTCTGAAGGTGTCGATCCTGGACGCGCAGCGCAATGTGGTGCCCACGGGAACTGACTTGGTGACGATGGCGCTGACCCAGGGCACCGGGGCGTTGAGCGGCACGAAGTCGGTGGCGGCAGTCAACGGCGTCGCCACTTTCAGCGACCTGAGCATCGACCTGGTCGGAGCGGACAAGCAATTGACGGCGTCAGCGGGCATCCTGACGGCGGCTGTCAGCAGTCAGTTCGCCGTCGTCGCAGGCAGCCCGACGCAGTTGTCCTTCACAGTGCAGCCGCCCGCCTCCACAACGGCAGGAGCGCCGCTGTCACCCGCCGTTGTGGTCACACTCCTGGATTCCCAGGGGAATGTAGCCGAGGGCGCAGCCAACTTGGTCGGGATGGCCCTGCAAGGCAGCGGGACACTCGGCGGCACGAGGCAGGTAGCCGCAGTCAATGGCGTGGCGACTTTCAGCAATCTGAGTGTCGATACGGCGGGTACCGGCAAGACGCTGGTGGCTTCAGCTTCCGGAGTCACCCCTGCGACCAGTAGCCCCTTCGCCATCACCGTCGGCCCTGCCGTTCAGTTGGTTTTCGCCGTGCAGCCGCCGGCGAGCGTCCTGGTCGGGGCGGCGATGGCTCCGGCAGTGCAGGTCGCAGTGGCCGATGCCTTCGGGAACGCGGTGCCCGCAGCGACTGACGCGGTCTCGCTCGCCCTCACGAACGGAAGCGGCACACTAACTGGCACGACCCCTGTGGCGGCGGTCAACGGCGTCGCCGTATTCGGCGACCTCAGCCTCAATCTCGTGGGTGCCGACAAGCAGTTGACGGCTTCAGCGGCCGGGTTCAGTTCTGTGGTCAGCAACCCGTTCACGGTCGTTGGGTTGCCAGCGAGGCTGTCCTTCACCGTGCAGCCTCCTGCGAGCACCGCGGCCGGAGCCACGTTGGCACCGGCGCTCAAAGTGGCGATCCTCGATATCAACGGCTATGTAGTGACCAGCGCGACGGGCCAGGTCAGCCTCGCGCTCAGCCAAGGTACCGGCACACTGAGCGGCACGAACACCGTGGCAGCCGTGAACGGCGTGGCGACGTTCAGCGACCTGAGTCTCGACCTGGTGGGCGCGAACAAGCAGTTGACGGCCTCCTCGGGGGTGCTGACGCAAGCCCTCAGCGACACCTTCGCCATCGAGCCCGGCGCGGCGACGCACCTGTCGTTCACTGTGCAGCCGCCGGTTAGCGCAGCCGCCGGGGTGGCGCTCACCCCCGCCCTCCAGGTGTCGGTCCTCGATGCTCAGGGCAACGTCGTCACCTCAGCGACGAACCAGCTCGCGCTATCGCTGACCCAGGGCACCGGCACGCTAAGCGGCACGAAGGCAGCGGCGGCGGCGAACGGCGTAGCGACGTTCGCCGACCTCAGCCTCAACCTCGCGGGTGCGGACAAGCAGTTGACCGCCTCGACGGCGGGGCTGACTTCTGCGATGAGCAGCGTGTTCGCAATCGTCGCGGGCGCGCTGGCAAAGGTCGAGGTTACGCCAGCGGCCGCCACACTGAGCGCCGGCGAGGGGCTCACCTTCAGTGCGAAGACATACGACGCGTGGGGCAACGTCCGCACCGGGGACGCCCGCACTTGGACGGCTGTCAGTGGTCAAATCACCGCTGGGGGCGCCTACACCGCGCCCAGCACCACCGGCACCGACACGGTGACTGCCAAATCGGGAACCACGAGCGGGACCGCGACGGTGACCGTCAACGCGGGAGCCGTAGCGCGCGTCGAGATCAGCCCCGCCGCGGCCACAGTGGGGACCAAGGGACAGCAGCAGTTCTCGACCAAGGCATACGACGCGCACAACAACGAGATCACCGGGCTGGCATTCGAATGGTCGGTGGACGGCAGTGTCGGCACCATCGTCCAGGGGACCGGTCTGTTCACCGCCGCCACGACGGCGGGCGAGTACGTCGACGCGATCAAAGTGGCAGTCGGTGGAAAGACCGATACGGCATCGGTAACCATCGAGCCGGGCCCGTTCGACCACGTTTCCGTCACCCCGAATCCGGCAGACGTGACCGTCGGTGGCCAGCAGCAGTTTGGGGCCACTGCCCGCGACGCGTATGAGAACGTAGTGCCCGGGAAGACCTTCGGCTGGTCGCTAACGAATGGTGGCGGCAAGGTCACCCAAGCCGGTCTCTTCACCGCCGGCACCCAGGCCGGCACGTTCACCGACACCGTCCAAGCCACGGCAGAGGGGAAGAGCGGCGCGGCCACTGTGACTGTCAGCACTTCGGGCATCGACCACGTGGGGATCGCGCCGGACCCGGTCCGCGTGAAGGTAGCGAACACCAACCGACTCGTAGCCACCGCGTACGACCAGTATGACAACCCGATCGCTGGGGCGGTCTTTACCTGGTCCGTGGTGAACGGCGGCGGTGCGATCGACAGCACCGGCGCCTTCACGGCCGGGACGACCGCCGGCGAGTTCGCCAACACCGTTCGCGCGGAGACCGGCGGCAAGAGTGCCACGGGCACTGTCGAGGTCTTGCCGGGAACACTGCACTCGCTGGCTGTCTCTCCGACGGCGGCGAACGTCAAGGCACAGGGCACCCAGCAGTTCACCACGACCGCGCTCGATCAGTACGCAAACGAGATCACCGACGCCACCGTCACCTGGGCCGTTGTGCAGGGCGGCGGCGAAATCGACAGTGCCGGACTATTCACCGCTGGCGACAAGCTCGGCCAGTACGCCCAGACCGTGGAGGCAAAGACGGGAGGTCAACAGGCGACCGCGTCTGTGGCTGTCGTGCCCAAGGATCTGGATCACCTCGTCCTCAGCCCCGACCCGCTGCTCGTGCGGCTCGCCCCCGGAGCCACGACCGCTCCGTCGACGACGTTCACCGCGCGCGGGTACGACGACCTCGACAACGAGATCACCGGTCTTACCGTGACTTGGAATCTTGTCAACGGTGGCGGCAGCCTCGACGCAGCCGGGCTATTCGCGCCGACGACCGTGCCCGGTGTGTACGAGGGTACTGTGAAGGCTGCTGCGGAGGGCAAGTCGGCCGTGGCGACGGTCGCGGTGGAGTACAAGTTCACGCTCGCGCCAGGGCTACAGCTCGCGGCGATGCCCGGGACCGGCCCCGTGGACGCCAAGGAGTTCTTCGGCACGGAGAAGACGGCCCGGTGGAACCCAGCCACGCAGACCTGGGAGTTGTACGCGCTGGGTGCTTTCGACTGTGCAGTCGGACAAGGCTACGCGGTGCGACTGGATCAAGCGACCGAGTTGGGCGTGAGTTCGCTCGCGAAGAGCCCCCTCGCGGTGGCGGTGCCGGGCGTGCCGTGGAACCTGTTCGCGAACCCATACACGCAGCCACTCTCGTGGGATTTGGCGACCGTTCGGTACTCGGTGAATGGCGGCCCCTCGCAGCCGCTGTCGTCGCTGGTTGGCGACCTGTCGCGCCCCGTCGACTTCAGCGCTTGGCTCTGGGACCCGGCAGTCACCGGCTGGGAGCTGCTGTGCGACCCGACGCTACTGCCCGGTTCGCGCCCCTCGATGAACACCGGTGAAGCCGCCTGGCTGCGGGCGTACCAGCCCGGTGTAGTGCTCTCTCTGCCCGGCAGCAACGTGACTCGGGCGGCTGCGCCGGCTGTGCGCGCCCGATCCCACGGCGACACGGATTGGGCGGTGAAGCTCGTGGCTGACGTAGCCGGAGCCGGCTCGACACCTGCTTGGATGGGTGAGTCATCGCGGTTCGGTCGAAGCGGCCTACAGCTCGCTGGCCCGCCCCCACTGGACACTTCCGCACCGTTCGTGAGTCTCGATCTGAAGCCGGGCGGAGCCGACCACTCGCCGGTGGCCGCGGATCTCCGTAGCCCCAACGCTGACCGCCAGGAATGGCAGCTCGCCGTGCAGACTAACGCCACGGGGCGCGACGTACGGCTGACCTGGCCCGACCTGTCCGAACTGCCTGATAGTGCGCGCCTGCGCTTGGTTGACCTCCTTACAGGTGAGTCGACCGCCATGCGCAGTGTGACCTCCCATACGTTCCGGTCGGACGGCCGCAGCGCCACACAGCGGCTGTTCCGGATTGAGCAGTACCCGGCGCAAGAAGGCGGCCTGCGCCTTTCCAGCGTGTCGGTCAGCCCCGGTCGCGCCGGCGCTGGAGTGACCGTGTCCTTTGTCCTGAGCGATGAGGCCGACGTCCAGATCTGCGTCCGGAGCGGCTCCGGCCGCGTGGTGACGGTATCGCCGCTGAAGCACACTCGAGCCGGAGCCGGCTTCGTTACCTGGAGCGGCCGCGCGGTTGACGACCGGCCGGCACCGAGAGGGATCTACCTGTTCGAGTTAACGGCTCGCGATGCCGAAGGCCAGGCGACCAAGGCCGTCAGAACGGCACCGATTCGGTAGCACTCCCAAAGACTCCTCGCCCGGCGTGACGGGACAGAGCGCCCCGGAGTCCGTCGTTCGTGGGCGGCATGCCTGGCTACAGACCGACATTCGCCAGTGCGAACACAACCAACGAGGCGGTGTATCGGATATGAGAAAAGCAACTCTCCTTCTTTGTATACTCCCATTGCCGGTCTGCTTGTTGTTTGGGTGCGGCGGGGGCGGAGGTGCTGCCTCACCAAGTGGCGGCGGAGGGGGAGGTGGCGCCGCGGCGCCTGCCACCATGGTGACCAAGAGCGTCCAAGGCACAATCCTCAATGTCAGTGGCAGCCCCCTCGCTGGCGCCACTGTGACCGTTGTCGGAACGCGCGCGTTAGGCCGCGCTGATTCGACGACAACCGGCGCGGACGGCCGCTTCGGTCTGTGGGTGCGGGTAACGACGACCTCCCGGACGATCTTGCTGCAAGTCTCCGGGCAGGGGCTGACGGCTTCGCAGTTCAGTGTCGACCTTGGGCCGGACGAGGTTGTGGAGACCGCGCTCATGGTGGCGCCCAACACGACGCCCAATGGCCAGAACACGCCACCCACGATCTCCGGCGTCACTACTTCGCCGCCGCTGGTAGACTTCACCGGTGGGGTGGTCACAATCTCGGCTCAGGTGACCGACCCCGATAACGCAGAGGTCGCCGTTGCCGCCGTTGTAGTGGGTCCCGACCAGACCACGATCATCATGCTGCTGACTCCCGCCGGCGCAGGCACCTACACCGGCACCTTCACGGCGCCAGCGAACTTCGGCGCCAATGCCACCGACGACCGCTACCACGTCGTCGTCTGTGCCAACGACGCGCCAAATGGGTCGAACGTGCCGAGAACGGCCGGAGCTGTTCGCTTCACCGTCCGCGCCAACGCCGCGCCTCCCGACATGCCACCGAGTCTGTAGCGGGGCGCGGCCGGCCTGGCGTTGATCGTTCCCGTCGCCACGTTGGCCGCCATTGCTTATGTGCGCATGGGTTACGTCGCCGGTCGCGAGTCCAGCATGTCGTCCAGCGGAGCGTTCTGGGTTTTCTGGACCTTTGGTGCCGCAGTGCTCGCCGCTGCCATGGCGGTGTCGTACCTCTGTCACGAAGGGCGGGATGACGTCCAGAGCGTGCTGAACGACCTGAAGGAGAAGAGCAGGACCCTGGCAACCAAGGAACGGAACCTGAAGCACGCCAAGACCGGGCTGCAAGCGGCTCAGCACGCGGTGGATGCCCTCATGGGGCGGAGGCAAGCCGCCTACAACGCGGAGAGCGGAGCGATTGCGGAGCTATACACCTCTCTGAAACTGTTCGTCGACCAATACCGCGGGCACTACGTCAAGGCGTACTATCGGCACGCGCCGCCGGATCGGCCGGCGAGGCCCAGCGAGGGCCCCAAGGGCTACCCGCACGGCGATTTCGAGAAGTCCATCCTGTGGGACCGCGACCCCGGCAAGCTGGACCGGTCGGTGCCGAAGGGCTGAGGTCGCGGCACGACCAGGAGAGGAGACCCAGGATGCACGAGACGCACTCGCAACACGCCACGACACCCAGGCACACCGCACGGATCGCTGCCGCCTTCGTCGCGTTAGCGGCGGCGGGGTCCCTGATGGGATGCGGCCAGAAGCCACCCGCGGCCGCCGTTTTCGTCCTGTTCGACCTCACGGGGTGCATCAAGGACGCTGCGATCCAGAAGCGATACGAGCAGGGCTTCACGGAGATGGTGGCAGCAGTGGGACAGGTGAAAGGCGGCGCCCTCGTGAAGGGCGACAAGATCACCCACAACACCATGGCCACTGCCAGCTACCCGATCACGGCGACGTTCCCCGCCTTCGGCGTGATGAAGGCCCAAGCCGATGTCGAAGACGAGATCAAGGATGCGACAAAGGCTCTGGGCGAACAGGCGAAAGCGCTCCTCGGGGAGAAGCCGGAGCAACCCAACACGGACCTGATGAACGCCTTCCAGTTGGCAGACAAGGTCTTCAACGGTGAAGAGTGCTCGGCTGCCCCCCAGAAGCTGCTGGTGGTCTTCTCCGACATGATCGAGCAGAGCGGCCGCTACGACTTCAGCGGCATTCCACTCGACGACGAAGCCGTTCAGAAGATCATCGCGAAGGAACGCGAGGGCATGCGGCTTCCCAAGCTGGACGGTGTGAAGGTGTGGGTCGCCGGCGCCACGGCCAGCACCGGCGCCGGACTGTCCTCCGACCGAATCCTGCAAATCCAGAGCTTCTGGCTGGCCTACTTCAAAGCCTGCGGCGCCGACCTGACGAAGGAGCGCTATGCGCCGACGCTGTTGGGGTTCTCCATCGCCGAATAGGGCTGAATGCGGTCCGCCAAACGACCGGGGTGTTTCCGCGTCGAGTTCACCTCTGTTTGATGGCGCCGCACGTCGGGTATCTTGGCGAGCAAGTCGGGTGGTTCGTCGAAGCCACACTTCATTCTGAAAGCCAAACCTGACCCATGGGCAGCGATTGCGGCTACTCCTGCGACTACGCCGACCAAGAGCCGGTTGAACGGCTGGTCGCGCTCGTGACTCGCTGGTGCGAGGACGAGGAGCGGTCTTTCCGGCTTGTGAATGTCCGGAACTGCTCGTTGGAAGAGACAGCGCTGTGGCCCACACCGTTCTCTCCCGAGTGCCTGAAGCTGGTGGCTGAGATATTCGGGAAGACGCTTGTCACAAGCGACGCCGAGCTGACGGCAGACTACGAGGCGGAATGCGACTACCTGCACAATGCCCGGCAGCGAGTGGACCTCCTGGGCGTCGTCGTTGATGCCTTCTTCGATTGGCAACTGCCCTTTATCTTCGACTTCCACGCTGACGGGCGTCTGGTCTCCTTCGAGCCGGAAGACCCCGCTGACTACCAGGCGATGGACAAACAGATCCGGTGCCAGTTGAGCTTGAGCGGCTACTACTGAAGCATGACGGACGCCCTGCCGCGTTTCCTGGCCCTGTGCAAAGTCCGCTATCTTCCGGCACTGAGCTTTCACTGCGACTACTTTGAGCACGAAACGCACCTTCAGCAGTTCTGGCATGACGAAGGCAAGCGCCGCGAGATTCAGGCGCTGACTGAAGACGAGTTCTACCGTGAGTACGTGGCCGGCGGTTTGATCTTCGGCTGACGCGAAGTCCCTCCGGGTGCACTTGTCTTCATCTGCGGCCTCGCCAGAGCACAGTCTCCTCCTTCTCCGCCCACGCGGTTCTCAGCGGTCCTTGACGAAGTCGATGGGCTCCACCCACGCCCCCTGGAACTGTGACTGCGGTAGCTATCCGGCGCGGCTGTCGGAGCCTTCATACGCGCCCTTCCGAGTGCCGAAGTGGAGATGCTCCGGGCTGTATGGGAGATCTCGGTGAGGCTGGCGACTTGGCCGAGAGGTGCGTCAGTGTCGGTGATCTGGCTACCTTCCGCCGGCAGCCCACTTGTCTTCAGGTCATAGGCAGCCGGTGTCAGGATGGCGACGTTGTGCCTGGCGTGTCGCACTGGTAGAATGACGGTCAGGTATACTCGCGAAGGTTAGGAATACACCGAAGCTATTGCACAAGTTCGACGCCTCTGCGTGCACAGCAGTGTGTTGGGTGCTCACCACACGCCCACGGGTGAAGTTCTGCGAACTTCCACTTCGGTGTATTCCTAACCTTCGCGAGTATAGGAAGGAGAACACACAGCCATGCGTGTTGCCAACAAGCGATCGGGAACGGGACCGTCTGGCAGGCTCTCCACGGCAGAGGCTTTCTACCAAGTCTTCCAAGCACTTCCTGCCAAGGAGCGGGTCATGGCGGCTTGTTACATCCTGACTGATGAAGACATCCGGCGCAGAATCGACCTCCTGGAATTCCCCAACGAGACGACGCTGCAGGCGTTCGCCGAGGAGCGGGCCGCCATGCCTGCTTTCCGAACCGTGGACGACTTGCGGCAGGACCTGCTCTCTTGAAGCGGGTAGTTCGGCGAACAACCTAGTTCAAGCGCGACGTGAAGCGCCTTCTGCGGCGGGGGAAGGATGTGGAGAAGCTGCTCGGGATGGTTGAGGCGCTGGCCGAAGGGCGGCAGTTGACCCCAGAGCATCGTGAGCACCCGCTTCGGGGTGCTCACGCGGACAAGCGTGATTGTCACGTCGAGCCCGACTGGATCTTGCTCTACGCGCTCGAAGAGGAAGAGCTTGTGCTCTATCGCACGGGGAGCCATTCCGAGCTCTTTGGGTGAACAGGAGAATGCCGGTCAGTGCTCAGCCACGAACTTGACCGGCTCCACCCACTCCCCCGGGAACTGCCCTTGCGCCAGATACCCCGCGCGATTCGGCGCACCCTCGTAGCCGCCCCTGCGAATCCCAAAGTGCAGGTGCTCCGGGCTGTAGGGATGGATCTCCGTCAGACTGGCAACTTCGCCGAGGGGTGCGTTGACATCCCGGATCTCGCTCCCCTCCGCGGGGAGCGCTACGACGTTCAGGTGCCCGTAGACTGCGCACACCACGCCGGCCTTCGTCGGATGCTCGATGACCACGACGGCAGCCGTCGCGCGTTTTGGGTCGTTGGGATCGTGCCCGTAGGTCGCGTTCGGCCGGGCGTACTTCACCGTGCCGGGGCCGAGGGGGTACACCGGCGTCCCTGCGCCCACTTTCATGTCCTGCGCGACGTGCTTCTTCGGCTTGCCCGTTGGGTCCAGGAAGCCCGGGTTCTCTCCGTTGAAGCCCAAAGCTGGAGTCCACTTCGCCCGCAGCGGCAGTTGCAGGTCCACCACCACCGGCTGTGAGCCCCCGCCCGGCTGTTGCACGACAGGCGGCTTGGGCGCCGGCCCGGTCTTCCGCTTGAGGTTGTTCCACGCCACGTTGCCCACAGCCAGCAGCACCAACCCCAACACCACCGCGCCCACCAGCATCCGCGCGCACCCCGTCACCGGCGCGAAGATCCAGCCCAGCAGGGCCTTGGCGCCTTTGGGACCGGCAAGGATCAAGGCGAGGCCGAGGAGGACGAGGAGAAGAGTCAGGAGTGCTTCAACCATTCGCGCCTTGCTCCGTTTCGGGATGCACTACGATTTCGACTCCCAAGTCGCCGAACCTCCTTCGCGCTGCTCGCGTCCGTGTCGGGGGCAGCCGGGACCACCACTATCCCGTCGTGCGGGAACTGGTCGTGCGGCTGGAATCCCTCGACGAGCAGCACGAGCTGTACGCAGTTGCGGCGGAGCTGCGACGGGTCGCGGACGCTTCCGTTCAGGCGGCGAGCGACTAGCGCGGCGGTGCGCGCCGAGAAGGAGGCCGAGGCGGAAGAAGAGATCGCCCAGGCCGCGTCGCGGCTGGAATACGAACGCAGCTACCTCCGGGCACGGGAGAAGTTCGGCCGGCAGGGCGCGGAGCAGCTTTTCCCGCACCTCACGACCGCCGAGCCGCACGTCGAAGAACAGCCCGCGGCGTGAACCCGGTGCGAGGCGCGTTTCCTGGCCGGTTCGCCTGCGCACGGTCAGGCCAAGACGCATGCAAAGCGCTTCTCGCGCGCGCAAGCCGACTACAGGCGGAGGCAGCGCGCTTTGCAGCGACGCTCTCAGCGTTACGGCCGCGCGCAGCCGCGCCAGCACCGGCGCGAAGCAGGCTGCACGACGTCGCAGCGCCGTCTGCGCCGCTGAGGATGGCGTTCCCTCGCCTTGCAGTGCGCCGTGCGGCGCCGCCGAGCGCTCTGCACAGGACTGCGGCCGCGGTCTCGCCGATGAAGAGCGCACTACCCGCCCTCGTAGCGTGAGGTCCGTCGATGCGGGCGCTTCTGCGCGGCGTTGCCGTCCGCTTTGTGTCGCTGCGAAGGACTCTGGATCGGACCGCAGCCCGCGTCTGCGGATTCGCGCGCGGAGAAGCGCTTCCGCGCCCGCAGTGGCTCCGGTCGCATAGTGACTGTGTCGCCGCTGAAGCACACTCGAGCCGGAGCCGGCTTCGTCACCTGGAGCGGCCGCGCGGCTGACGACCGGCCGGCACCAGGAGGGAGCTACTTGTTCGAGTCGTCGTCTGTGCGAACGACGCGCCAAATGGGTCGAACGTGCCGAGAACGGCCGGAGCTGTTCGCTTCACCGTCCGCGCCAACGCCGCGCCTTTCGACATGCCACCGAGTCTGTAGCGGGGCGGGGCGCCCGGCGCGGCTGCCTACAGAGGACTGCAGGACGAGACGCTGCCGTCACCCCACCGGCACCAGCACAAGCCTCAGCTTCTCGCCAAACCACGCTCGCCCCTCAGCCGTCATTTGTAGGACCACGGTCGTCTTCTCGGCAATGCCCGGCGTCAGCGTGACTTCGCCGAAGTCGGCGTCGGACAGAGAGGGCGCGTCGGCCGGGATTGGCACTCTCACCTTCACCGATGAGTCTTCCGTCGAAGCGAGGTACACGGCGCCCGGCTTGCCGTTGGCGCTGGCGGGCGTCAGCCACTTGGCTTCCTGGGTGTTGCCGACGGAGGCTCTGATCACGACCGGGGCGTTCTTCGGCACTTCGAGCTGCGCGCCGTTCTCCACGTCCACCCAGTGGCCGTTGGCGTCTCTAAACTGCAGGGAGTTGAACTCGGCGTTGAGGTACTTGGGCGGGTTCTTGCCGGTGTACGGTGCATTGCCGACGGCGACTAGCGGGCAGGTGGCGGAGTCGGTGCCGGTGCCAGCGGTGCGGATGCCGAGGTGCTTGCCCTGCCTGCGCGCGTCGCGGTAGGCGTCCTTGCCGGAGTTGAATGTCAGGTACCAGTAGCCACCGGCGTTGGCGTCGCGATCAATCGTCATCCAGGTGTCGGGTTTGGGGTACGCGTGTGCGGCCTTCATCTGCTTCGCATACTTGCGGATCAACGCGGCCGAGGGGCGGGGGGTGCCGTCGGGGTTGGTGATGCCGAAGTCGCTCTTCTCGTTCACCCGATAGCCGCCGGGCCACCACCAAGGGGCGGTGCCGTTGGCGCCGGACTCGAGAACCATGCGGTAGAACTGGTGGTGATACTCACCTTGCGTGGCGATGGCGGCGGGGTCGGGCCGCATCTGCTTGCCGCCCCAGACGCTCTTGCCGAACTCCGACCAGAGGACAGGCTTGCCGCCGGTGGTGAAGTGGACGTAGCGAGTGATGAAACCGGAGGCGTCGTAGCCGTCTTCGCCCAGGGGGATCGAGTAGCCTTCGGGGCAGATGAAGTCGATGTGCTTCGGCGTGGCGGTGAAGGCGAAGTCGTGGGGCAGCGTGTTGCCCTGGCGGAAACTGACCAGGTGGTTGGGGTCGAGGGCGCGAACCTTGCGCGTGGCGTCGTTCCACTTGCGGCTCATCAGATCGTCCATGAACCGGCGGTACGCCGCCACCATGACACGCCACTCGCCGTCCTCCCGCAACTGCCGGTCGGTGGGCGAAGTGAGCTTCCCGTCGATTCGAGGCGCCGGCATCGCCCAATCCACCTCGGCGTTCTCGAGGCTGCCGTAGCGCTCGACGATCCACCGCTTCCAGTCCGGATCCCAGCGCGGCCGACCCTCGCTGTTGAACACGTAGTTGCCCGGCTCCCAGATGATGTCGTAGGCGAAGAGCGTCGGGTTGTCGACCAGCCGCGCCTCACGGAGGAAGTCGGCGACGGCCTTCTCGTCGAACCCCAGCGGCGAGGCCGCGCCCAGGAAGCCGTTGACCTTGATCCCGTGTCGCTCGCAGCGCCGCAGGAAGTCCAGCAGGTTGCGGATGCCGTCGGGTGCACCCGTCTGGACGCTCACCATGTTGATCCCCAGCGCTTCCATCCGCACCAGGTCGCGCTCCACTTCGTCGGGGTCGTAGAAACCGGGCGTGAGCCAGCCCAATGAGTAGTCGCCCGCCTCCGACCCGGAGACGTAGACCGGCCAGTAGTTGATGCCGACGGGATACCACTTCTTCCCTTTGAGGTAGAAATCGCTGCCCTTGACGGTGACAAAGTCGTCGCGGGCGGCGGGCTTGGCGGACAGGAGGCCCACTTCCTGTGTGAGCACGTCGAGGACGCCCGTGCTGTCGAGCAACTCCGTCCGGACAACGAACGCGTCAGTCGGGTACCGGTCGGGCCGCCAGGTGAATGAGACGCGCTTCGACGCGCCGGGAGCGAGTTCGAGCTGCCGCTCCTTCGTGAGGTAGGTCCGTCCATCCGTGGCTCCGGTAACGGCGAAGCGAGCGGTGATCGTGGCCGGCTTCGCCCCCGTATTGGTGCATTCAGTGCCCAGCTCAATGGGCTCGTCTCGCCAATAGGAAAACTGCCGCGCGCCCGCCTCGCGGAGGAATACGCCCAGTCGCATCCGGCGTACCACCTCGACGAGCGCGCCTGTCATCCGGTGATTCTTCAGCACCGCCGCGTCGTCGATGCCGACTGCGGCAAACAGCGACTGCTTGTAGGGGAAGGTATTGTTGAGCAGCAACCACATGGCGGTGCCGCGCTCCTCGCCCTGCTTGTCCAACGCGCGCGCCAAGGGCACCCACCGCCACTTGCCTCCGTTGCCGAACCCTTCGCCTTTCGGCCGCGCGAAGCACGAGAGCGCCGAACGCGGCGTCGGCAGCTCCGCGGTCGGGTCGAGCAGCGCCTGGTCCGTGGCCACCTTGAGCGCAGCCATCCCGTCCAGCGGATAGACCTTGTACGTCGGCGAGATGGTCTCCATCGGCAGCAGCGTCTGGCTGGGCCCGGTCCGGAAGTCGGCGAACGGGTTGGGCGCCGTGCCGAAGTCATCGACCCAGAGCGTGTGCGGGACGCCACCGACCGCCGTGGTGTGGCTCTGGGCCAACCCCATGACGATCCGGTTTGCGGCCGCCGGGTTGAAGCGGTCGCCGGGCCGGCCGCGCGTGTCCTTCGTCTTCGAGTCCGGCCAGTAGGCGAACTGGTCCGGCGTAAGGACGTGGTACTTCCAGTCCGTCTCCAACGGCACCACGGCGATCCATCGAGAGCCGTCCGCTTCGTTCATCTCGACCGATAGCTGCGAGGTCTGTGCGTCGCCCTTCGCCCAGAAGCAGAGGAGCGCGTGTCCCTGTGCGAACATCCCCTCCAAGACGGGCGAGGCATACGTGTTCCAGCCGGCCAGGTTCTGCATGGACATTCGCAGACACTGCCCCTTGCCGTCGTGGCCGCCCGGCTCCAGCTCGAGGGCCGATTGGATCGTGTTGTCGTTGGTCGCTCGGGTCCACGCCTTCAGGTCCGGCTGCCCCTCGAAGTCCAGGAAGGTGTGCTCGGCCTGCCGCTGGGCCACCCGCGCCCGGATCATCTGCTGGTCGACCCACTGCCCCTGGTAGTCCCACACTTGCCGCGTGAAGGCGGGCCCGCCAAGCACCATGAGATGCCCCTGTCGGCGCAGGTAACTCATGAGCGCCGGAGCGCCGGTGGCCGGGTAGACCTGAGCGTGGGGGATGACGTAGAGGAAGAAGCGCTGCGGCGCGAGGACGCTCGGGTCGCTCGCCTGCCGGCCGTCGAGGAACGTCACGCCGAACCCCGCGGCGCGGAACGCCGACGCGAGGTGGTCGGCAACAGAGGGATCAGACTCGGGGAGCGTTGCATCGCGCAGCACGGCAATGCTTCCCTCGCGTCCCGACTCCACCCGCACAGAGCTACTCGTCTGCTGCGCCTCGGGTGCAGTGACCGCCACGTCGTCGAACGTGGCGGCGCAGCCTCTCGCCAGAAGTGCGACTGAGCCCATTCGTAGTGCCTCCGCTTTGCCGAATTCGTAGTGCGCGCGAGCCAGCGGCTCGCCCCCGGCGCCGGCCCGAACTTCCGCGCCAATGCCCTCCCCGTCCAAGGCGAGCCGCAGCCGGTACTCCGTGTTGTGGCTCCACTTGAGGTGCAGGTTCTCATTGACGGTTCTCTCCAGCCGCGTACCGCCCTCGTTCTGCGCCTGCCACACGCCCTGGTACTTCTCGAGGAAGTCGAGGTAGCGGTTCCCCTTCGGGTCCTCCGTCAGTCCCAGCACCCAGTAGGTCGACGGATCGAGGAACACGAGCACACCACAAACCGACCAGCCCTCCGCAATGAGCCTTCTCTGCACGGTGACGGTCGCCTCGAGGGTCTGCTCCTGCAGCAGCGGCGCGCGCGGCGCATAGGCGAGCGCGTCGGCGCCTTCCGTCTGTTCGGCTACGAGCTTGCCGTCGGCCGCTTGCCAGGTGCCACCCATCGTCTCCCAATTCGCCTCGCCTTGGGCGAAGCCGTCGGTGAATGCCGGCCGGACGGCGACCGGCGCACCGGGTGCTGGTTCGGCGTCGCCGGGGAGTAGTCCTGTGCAGAAGACACCCGCCCCCAGAATGACGCCGACACGCACAGCTTGAGAGAACGACATGAGGACTCCTTGTTGCCGCCCGAGGCAGCGAGTGGGTTGGTTCTGCTCACGATTGTACGGCGAACGCCTCGCGGGAGTCAACGCAGCCGAGAACAGACCATAGAGGCGCTTGTGCTGCGGGCGACAGGGGGATATCATGCGCGTTGGAACGCAAGTGCCGGGGCTGTAACATGGACTCGGAAAGGGAAGCAATGCGCACGCGGACCGTCCTGTACTGCCGGGTTGCACTTGTGGTCCTCGGTCTGCTGACCTTCGGTCTGGTCGGCGTCTACGTGTTGGGCTGCGGAGGGGGCGGCGGCGCCAGCGACTCCGGTGATTTGGGAAGTGGGGCTGGTTCGGGTGACTTGCGGGTAGTCGCGGTCACGACCCTCAGCACGGAAGTGTGCGCAGCGGCCACCAACAGGAGCGGCGAAGCAGTCGCCGCACTCGGGCAGAAAGACAGCCACGGGACTGTCTCGACGGTCACTGGCGGGTGCTTCGCAAGCTCCACCGGCGCCGGCATCGTCTGGTGGTTCGGAGCGGAGGGCATGCCCGGTGTGGTGGTGGCGGGGAGCGCGGTGGTTCGCTTCACCGACTACGCGCTTGGCTGGGACCGGGTGGGCTACGAGGTGCGGTACGTTGGCGCCGGACAAACGGGCAGTGCCGGCAACGTAGTCCCGACCCCGGAGGTCCGCGACGCCATGATCCAGTTGGCGATGCGCGCGCCTTCTCGGGAAGCACGCAACGACGGCCGCCAGGTGAGTTGGAGCCAAGTGCACACCGACCTGACACAGGCCCGGCTCGGTCTTCAGGTCTCGGGCTGTTTGGCACAGGCGGTGCTCGCCAAGGGCAGTTCTGAGTCCGTAGGTGCGGCCACGTGTTGCGGCTCGTCGCTGCTCGCAAGCCTCGCCGGGCTGGAGGAGGCCGAACTGACGAGTGGGGGCTCGACAACCGTCACTACGGTCGTCTGCACTGCGAGTGACTGGCGGCCGTGCGCCGGAATAGCGCAGGACCTCGACTCGGTGATCCGCGACGCGCGCGCCACGGCTTTGGCCGCTGGCATTGGTTGGCTGCCCGACCCGGGGAGCAGCTCCGATCCCGGAGCGGGCGGCGGCACGGGGGAAACAACCGTCCATGACCTCTCCGGGTCCTGGACCGGTACCGCCACGGAGACCCGGGCAGGCGAGACAGTCTCCGGCACGATGTGCATGACCCTCACCCAATCGGGTGCAGCTTTCGTCGGCACATACGTTACGTGGTCGGACCAGCTCAGCACAGGGAGTGTCGGCACGCTTGTAGGAGCGATCTCGGGGAACAGCGGCACCACGACGCTCGTCCGCGCCAACGTGGAGGAGACCGACGCCTGCAAGCGCGGCAGTTGGTCGTTCACCGCATCCGACAACTTGATCACCGGGACCTACACCACGCAAGGCGATTGCTTCCCGCCGGCAACGGGGAGCATCTCGCTGAGCAAAGGCGCTTGCGCGCTGCGGTGAGCAAGCTCGTCGCCAACGGAATGGCGACGGGTCTGGCGGAGGGGGACAAGGAGGTACTGCCGGTTGGCGGCGAGTTGACGGTGTTGCTCAACGCGGTGAGGTGATCGGGCAAGTGACTCCCTCGGCTTGGCGATCTCCGTGGCTGTTTGGGTAGAATGACACGTGATCGAGAGCGCGACGGCGCGCTCTTACCGGAGGTGCACCAATGCACAAAGTCAGCCTTGAACGTGTCAAGGAGCTGCATGCCGGGGAATGGCTGGCTTTCCTGGTAACTGAGGAGCTGCCTACCGGCGACTTGCTGGGCGAGTTGATCGCCCACAATCCTGATCGCCGGCATCTTCACAAGGAGTTACGGGCGAACAAGGTCAGCCGCGCGTACGTTACGTTTGCCGGGCCGTTGATCAAGCCGGGCTACACGGTGATGCTATGACCCGGCTTCCTCTGAATGTCCCGATTCTCGCCCGACGTGTCGCCTTCCACGGACCGGCCGGTATTCAGGAGATCGACACGTTGCTGGACACGGGAGCTGTCTGCACCATGATTGCTTGGGACGTGGCCAAGGACATCGGCTACGACCCCGCAGTTGCACCCCGCCGCACCTCGCCGCACCTCGATCGTGACCGCCAACGGCGTGGTGGACGTGCCGGTGATCACCGTGGCGGCCGTGACTCTCGGTGATGTCTGCGCAGAGAACGTGGAGGTCGTGGTCCACGACATCCCGGAGATTGCCGACATTCAGGGGCTATTGGGTCTCAGCTTCCTGCGGCACTGCCGGACGGTGATTGACTACGCAGCCGGATCCCTGGAGATCACTGAGGGTAGGTAGGACCGGCAACAGCGCAATGGCACCGCGGCAAAAGCGCTGACGGGCGGGTGCGTGCTCATTGTCGCGAAGGCTCTTTGCCTTTGTCGCTCGAACCGGCGTCCGCGTCCGTTCTGGAAGGAGACCACCAAGTGCCAGAGTTCCCCAGCAAAGATGTCAGCATCGTCAGCGACCTCGCCCGCCAAGTCATCGAACTCGCCTCCAGCGACGAGTACGAGAGGCGCCGCCAGCGCTGGCGCGACGTCAACGAGCGTCGCACGCCCGATCGCGCCCCGGTGTGGTGTCGGATCGCGTTGGCGTGGCGGGAGGTGCTGCCGCAGGATTCGCTGCAGTGCACCGATCCCACCTGCCGGAACGTCGAGTATTCGCTACGGCAGAAGCTCTACAAGAACGGGGTGGGCGACGACGAGATCTTCGAGCCGTGGTGGGGAGTGGGCGTCGCCTGGGATTGCGACACGCCGCACACCTGGGGCTTGGCGGCGCCGCAGGTGGACAGCACGAACATGGGCGGG
>Ga0210051_1000601_pt1 | contig 34272 bp, 25 predicted proteins | sample CryGey092014_all_FD_185464 | JGI IMG/M metagenome (GOLD analysis project Ga0210051, IMG submission 185464) | Groundwater microbial communities from aquifer - Crystal Geyser CG23_combo_of_CG06-09_8/20/14_all (SPAdes) (version 2) | ecosystem: Environmental > Aquatic > Deep subsurface > Groundwater...
CTCGGCGGCATTATAAACACGTCGCGGCAATCGTTTATAGAGGTTGGGAGCACAACGGCCCCAATGATCCCGAAAAATCGCAGTGATCGTGCTCATAACGCCAACTCGTCGGAAAGAAATCTCAGCCTGAAACACTTGTAGAATAGGGCTTTCAACCGCTTTTGTCATTCAAAAACGCGTCATAAATTCCTATGGTAGTACTAAGAGTTCGATACCGATCTCGTTCGCGCTGGAACGGTCGGGGGGAAGCTGCAGGTGCATCTCCCCGACATAACATGGACCGTTGTAGACGTTCCACAACTTTGCTTCGTAGTGGTCGTATCCCGCACGCACGCGTCCTTCCACACAAAGCTCCTGCCACTCGTGGGGAAGGATTTTGCCGAAGTAGAAGGCGACAGCCGCGGCGGGGGGATCGCGATACGCGTTGGGCAGGGAAACCGTCATGACGCGACCGTCAAGCTCCTCATCGCAGTAAAGCTGCTGATAGAACACAACTCGCCTCCCTCCTGCGCGGGAATCCACCGCAAAGAGGTCGGGGTTGGACATCAGCGTGCCGCCGGTTGGGTTCGGACTGGTCAAATGCAGACAGGTTGCGCCTTCCGTCTTCGGTCGGGGAACCAGTTGCCAGGTTGTGTCGCGATTCTCCTTGGCGTACCAAGTGTACAGATCGGGCTTGCCGTCCTGATTATTGTCGGTATTGAACTCGGGGTTGACGATTGCCTCAATCCACCACGGGCGCGCGGTCGCGTTCTCCCGATCCCGTAAGTCGGCTTTGCCGGGGGCGAGGTTGAAATAGAGCGCGTAGTCCGTTGCCCCTGCTATCGGCTTGACGGAGAGGTAACCCAGCCGTCGTAGTTTTCCTTTCGCCAGGGGGAACTTCTCGCCGCGATACCCGGTAATTGTCTGTTCGGGCTCGTCGGGCAAACGCTCGCGATCTCCATAACGGTAGTCGAGAGAGAATGGAACAGCGGCTCCAGTGGCGGACGCCACGAGCTGTGAGGAACCGACGTCAGGAGTTCCTCCGATCTGCCTCCCCAGGGCCGCGAAGTCGAGGAAGAAGACCGCTTCCGGCGCTGCTTCCGAATTCCCTGCGGATCGTGTGTATGGCAACTGGAGTCGCCAACTGCATTCCGGCACAAGCCACTTGGCCGCTGGCTGCTCTGCGGCCGCGCCCCGCGCTGCTCCGGCAAGCGCAAACGCGGTAAGCACAAAGGGCCAACGCGGTCGTTCGTTTCTACTCATCTGGCTCACTCTTCGTTGAATCAATTCGGGGGGAGGGATATGGGCAACCCCCGCTCCCTCAGTATCCGTTCCCGAAAAGGGGCTACGTGTATAGCCACTCCACCGGGAAGCGCTTGATCTTCAACGCTTCCAGATTGCGTTCTGTCCCAAGATAGTAGGTTAGCAAGACGTCCTCTCCCGGGAAGCAGGCGCTAACATAGCAGTAGGTGCAAGTGTGGTCGAGTTCGACATCCTTGATCAGTTGCCAGGTCTTTCCCTCGTCTTTCGACAATGCGGCGGTCAGCGGCGTCCGCCGCTCTCGCTTTGCGGCATCGGGTTCCTGGTTGTTGTTGTAGAGGATCAACAGATCGTTGGTGGAAGGGAAACGTTTGATAGTCGCAGGCGCACAGGGAGAAACCAATCCGGTTCTCTCGATGTTGGTCCAGCTCTCACCTCCGTGGGTGGATAGTGCCTGGTAAATATATCCGAGCGTCGTGCGGATGATCATCAGAACGCTTCCGTCTTTGAGTTCAATCAACCCCGGTTCCTGGCACGGCGCGTCCATTCCTTGAGCTTCGCCTGCGCGCCAGGTGCGGCCCTCATCATCGGAGTAGTAGCAGAAAACAGTCTGAGGGAGAGAGCGATCTCGGATGTCCTGGGAGATGGAGGCAGGAACGAGTATGCGTCCCGTTGAGAGCTGGATTGGCCGGTCGTTGTTCACCACATGGTAGCCGGGATGATCGCCAACGATGGCTGAGGCCGTCCACGATTCTCCTTCATCCTCCGACAGACGCATGACCGGCAGGCAGTTGCGGGTGCTGTTCTTGAGCAGGTAGACAAACGCGATCTTCCCTGACTGCAGCCGCAGTAGCGAAGCGGACATCACGTTCATTCCGCCAATATTCGGCTGAATGACGTGTTTGTCATGCCACGACTGGCCGCCGTCGTCGGAATAGAGACCCACGATGTATGCCCAATCGTTGTCTCCTCCCCCTCTGAACTCGGTATAGCAGAGAAGCAGCCGTCCGTCGTTGAGTATGATGACGGAGCCTTCCCCGTTGCGGGGGTTGTCTTCAGTGGTCGGGGCGAGGAGGTATTCGAATTTCATTGTTGGTGTTTCCTTTGTGCCATCTCCGTGTCGGACCTTCTTCACGCAAGGATGCGATTCATTCCGCACTCCCCCGATGGTGTCGGGGCAGGCTCCATCCGCATTTCCAGAGGAGGGATTCCCGGACTGGTAGCGGCGCGAAAGACAAGCGCCACCCTTGGCTCTCTTCTGTCCCTCAGCCTCCCCTGAGTTTGTCACTCCAATTCTCTCAGAACTTCGTTCGCCGCGGTGATCGTTGCATCGATGTCTTCTGGTGAATGGGCGGCCGAAACAAACGCGGCCTCAAATTGGGACGGCGCGAGGTATACACCGCGCTCCAACATCCCGCGGAAGTACCGTCCGAACCTTGCGGTATCGGAGGACTTGGCGGTCTCGTAGTCCACGACATCGGTGTCTGTGAAGAAGCCAGTCATCATGGAGCCGACGCGGTTGAGCGTTGCCTTCACTCCCGCTTGTCGGGTTGCTTCGCTCAGTCCTTCTGCAAGTCGAGTTGCCTTTCCTTCAAGGTCGCGATAGAGTTCATACGTCAGCGAGTTGAGTGTCGCGATCCCCGCGGTGACGGCGATGGGGTTGCCGGACAAAGTCCCTGCCTGGTAAATGGGGCCCACCGGCGCCATCTGTTCCATGATCTCCCGTCTCCCACCGTAGGCGCCAATGGGGAAGCCTCCTCCGATGATCTTCCCCAGCGTCGTCAGGTCGGGGTTGATGCCAAACAACTCCTGCGCTCCACCACGCGACACGCGGAATCCGGTGATGACTTCGTCGAAGATAAGCAGGATGCCATGCCGTGCCGTCATCTCTCGTAGCCCTTCGAGAAAGCCCGGCTTTGGAGGGATGACCCCCATGTTGCCGGCGACGGGTTCCACAATCACCGCGGCGAGGTCTGACATGTGCGCCTCCACCAGACCTCGAACGTCGTCGATGTCATTGTACCGCGCCGTCAACGTGTGGGCCGCGTAGCTCACCGGAACGCCCGGACTATCGGGCACTCCCAGCGTTGTTGCACCTGAGCCGGCTTTCACCAGGAGTCCATCCGCGTGGCCGTGATAGCCACCCTCGAACTTGATGATGCTGTCTCTGCCGGTGAAGCCCCGCGCCAGACGAATAGCGCTCATGACGGCCTCAGTACCGGAACTGACGAGCCGCACCATGTCAACGGAAGGCACCGCGTCCACAATGAGTTGCGCCATTTGGACTTCAAGCTCCGTGGCTGCTCCGTAACTCGTGCCCCGGTCCATCGCCTCCTTCACCGCGGCGATCACGCTGCTCGGCGCGTGCCCCAGAATCATCGGCCCCCATGAGCCAATATAGTCGATGTACTCATTGCCGTCGACGTCGATCATGTGGCTTCCGTTCGCCTCCCGGATAAAGACCGGATCACCACCGACGGACTTGAAGGCGCGCACGGGGCTGTTGACTCCACCTGGAATCAGATCTCGTGCGCGACGGAAGAGCTCCTGTGATTGGATGGTTTGCATGCGTAGCCTCAGCCTCACTTGTGTTCTAAGTAGGTCGTCAGAAATACTGTCCGCCCTCTGTCATTCTGAACGGTGTGAAGAATCTCTGCCGCAAAGGAGATTCTTCGTCGTTCCTCCTCAGAATGACAGTTTGGCGGAGGGCTCGAAGGGACAGTATTTCTGACGACCTACTTACGTGGAATGAATCCTCGCCCGGTTACACTCGGGAACGAGGTTGTCTATTGTAGCCGGGGACGCGGATTGCCTCAAGCGTGTCACGGGAACTTCTACGCGATTCCCTCCGGTACGCCCAGCAGCCGGAACTTCAGGGCCGCTTTCTCGATGTGCGTCTGCGCGCCCGAGAGGGGGATGACGAGGTGTCCGGGGAGCAGGGCATCGATCTTCTGTCCGGCGAGCCGACGGATGGAGGCGGAGTAGTCCGGAATGCAGCAATCGTGCGTGCTCAGCAAGGCGATCTTTCCCCCAAAGAAGATGAGGTCCCCGGATGCGAGGCACTCCTTGTCATCCAGCGAGAACCGGTAACAGACAGCGTCGTCCGCGTGACCGGGCGTTTCCATCACAGAGATAATCAGGTTACCGATGGTCAAGGTGTCCCCCTCCTTCAGTCCACCGGCAACCGAACAGGCTTGGAAGGGGAAGCCCTCCGGATACATTCCTGCCTTGCGCGCAACGTCGAGCGAGATGCCCTCCTCGTTACCGTGTTTCAGAAATCCCGCGGACTTGCTTGAGCAGTGGACCTCTACACCAAACGTGTCATGCCAGAATCGGCTGCCGCCGGAATGATCGGCATGGGCGTGAGTGAGGAGCAGCTTGGTGATCGTCGAAGGATCGTGCCCGTCAGTCTCGATATTGGCGACGATGCGTTCCGGCTCGATTCCGCAGCCCGCGTCAAGCAGCGCGAGTTCACCGCCTCCATCGAGAAGATAGACATGGCAATCAAGTTCGTGGGAAATGCCGAACCCCATTCTGCCGCTGCCGACCAGGGAAATATGTGGAGTAAGTTTCATGTTCGCGTGACGCCTCGGGGTATGCTGTCGTTCATGACGGGATAACAGGATAGAGAGATATACTCGTTAAGGCTGAGGAAAGGCCCTGCGGAATCTGATGGGACGCTGTCCGGCCCCCACATGCACCTGCCGTAGGATAAAGCTCCAGCTTTGTCAATCAGCAGACTCACCTCACCGGAAGACAAAGCTGGAGCTTTCTTAACGAGGATAACAAGGATGCTGAAGACTCTCTCGCTCTCTGGCCGGATTGCATTATAGCGGGAAGGCAGGCTGAGCGCTGACCACTCGTCACTTCCCATCTCTGCTCCTGACCCTCTCCTTCATATCTGCCAGGGCGTTGAGGGCCTGAACCGGAGTCATGTCCTCAACCTGAAGTAGTTTCAGCTCTTCAACGATGGGGTCCGGCGCGGCCTCGAAGAGTGTCAGTTGCACAGGCTGCTGCACACGTTTCACGCTATGCGCGCCCGGGGCGACCTGTCCGATGCCATTCTCGGACTCGAGAGTCCAGAGCACCTGTTTGGCGCGCTCGATGACCTCGCAGGGAAGCCCCGCAAGGCGCGCCACCTGTATTCCATAGCTTCGGTCGGTGCCCCCTCGCACAATCTTTCGCAGGAAGATGATGTCGTCTTCCTGTTCCTTGACGGCAATGCGGTAGTTCTTCACTCGCGCGCACTGCGACTCGAGTTCATTAAGGTGGTGGTAATGCGTGGCGAAGAGGGTCTTGGCGCCGACTGCATGCAGGTACTCGGCTACCGCCCAGGCGATGCTGAGACCGTCGAAGGTGGAAGTGCCTCGCCCAATTTCGTCGAGGACAATCAGGCTGCGGTCGGTGGCGTTGTGCAGGATGTTGGCGGTTTCGTTCATCTCCACCATGAAAGTCGACTGACCTGTGGCCAGGTCATCCTGCGCGCCGACACGGGTGAAGATGCGGTCGACGATCCCAATCGTTGCGGAATCGGCAGGCACGAAGGAACCGATTTGTGCCATCAGCACGATGAGCGCCACCTGGCGCAGGTAAGTCGACTTCCCGGCCATGTTGGGGCCGGTGATGATGAGAACCTGGTGCTCCGAACTGTCGAGCTGAATATCATTCGGGATAAATGGTTCCCTCTGGGTCTGCTCCACGACAGGATGTCTGCCCGCGGTGATGTGTATGGCGTCGCCCTCGTTCATCCCAGGGCGCACATAGTTGTTCCGCGAAGCCAGTTCCGCCCAGGTGGCCAGTACGTCAATTTCGGCGACAGCTTTTGCCGTCTGCAAAAGTCGCTCGGATTGACCCGCCACCCGCGCGCGGATTTCCACAAAGAGATCATACTCAAGTTGGTTGATCTTCTCTTCCGCACCCAGCACGCGCGCTTCCCATTCTTTCAGGTCAGGGGTGATATACCTCTCAGCGTTCACCATGGTTTGCTTGCGGATGTAGTTCTCCGGCACGAGGTTCTGGTTGGCCTTGGTCACTTCGAGGTAGTAACCGAACACCGAGTTGAAGCCTACCTTCAATGACTTGATCCCAGTCTGTTCGCGTTCGGTGGCCTCCAGGTTGGCAATCCACTCTTTTCCTTCGCGTCTTCCCTTGCGCAGTTCATCGAGTGCGTCACTGTAGCCGTCCTTCAACAATCCACCTTCAGTGACGGTCACCGGGGGATCATCGGCCAGCGCATCGTGCAGTGTGGTTGCCAGATCACTGCAGGTGTCGATGCGGACGGCGAATTCCTGAAGCTGCGCTTGCGTCGAGAGTCGTTCCCTCAATCCCGGGAGATGCGTGAGAGACCGGGCGACGGCCAGCAGGTCGCGCGCGTTGGCCGTGCCTGCCGCCGACCTTCCGACGAGTCGTTCCAGGTCGGACATCTGCTTGAGCAAATCCACAATGTCCTGCCGCAAAATGACATCGGAGTGCAGGCATGCGACAATGTCGAGTCTTGCCTCGATGGCCGATACGTCTACAAGGGGTTGGTTCAGCCATTGCCGCAACTGGCGCCCCCCCATCGCGGTTTGCGTATGATCGAGGAGCCAGAGCAATGTGCCCCGTGTCGATCCATCGCGTAGCGACTGGTTCAGCTCCAGGTTTCGACGCGTTGCTGCGTCCAGCGTCATGAAAGAATCCGTGGAGTAGACGGTAAGACCGCGCACATGCTCCAGCGCGGACATCTGAGTCTTCGTCAGGTAGTCCAGGATAGCAGCCGCGGCCTCAATTGCGAGAGGCAGTTGTTCACAGCCAAACCCACGCAGTGAGGCGGCGCCGAAATGCTCGCAGAGACGTTCACCGGGAGTCTTCATGGATAATGGGTCGAGATCAAAGGCTGTAACGGCTGGCCCGGCGTCCGTCGCCGAGGGAGCACCCTCCTGTGAGCCTCCAACCAACGGGAAGAGGGGAGAGGACTTTGCGGCGAGAATCTCGGATGGTTGCAGGCGGCTGATCTCCAGGAGCAGAGCGGAGGTATCCCCGTCAGCAATTTCCGTCGCGAAAAAATCGCCGGTCGATACGTCGATCACCGCCAGTCCCTGTTTCCGGCTGTCCCCCCGAACGGAAAGCAAGAAGTTATTCGACCGAGCGTCCAACATCGAGTCCTCGAGGATCGTTCCTGCGGTCATGACGCGGGTCACCGCGCGCTTGACAATGCCTTTGGCCTTCTTGGGGTCCTCGACCTGATCGCAAATCGCCGCGCGGAATCCCTGCTGAATCAGTTGCCTCAGATAGCGTTCCACCGCGTGATGCGGGAAACCACACATGGGCACGCGTACGCCCTTGCCGCCATCACGGGCAGTCAATGTCAGGCTGAGCGCGCGAGAGGCGATCTCTGCATCTTCCCCAAAAATTTCATAGAAATCACCCATGCGGAACAACAGCAGCGTATCGGGGTGCTGCTCCTTGATCGCCCTGTATTGGCGAAACATGGGAGTAAGAGGTTCTGACATCGATGGCCCTTGAATGGTCGCTGGAAAGGAATACGCTGACCGACCTTCATTCTGGCGCCCTGCAAAACGAGAGAGATCGGCAGGACGCGCTCAGGAAGTCAGCGGAATGGTTGAGATTATAACATACCGGGGAAGGAGACCCTTCACTCCGTCGTTCCCTTGTGGACATTCTCTCGGCAAGATATAATGCCTTGGTCTCACGAGACCCGGTGAGGAGGAAAGAACAACGGAATGACCCGCAATGCGCGCTACGCTACACGTGATGGTTTGACCCTCATCGAGTTCCTGTTGCTACTCGTCCTTCTCTCAGTGCTCGCTTTTGTATTGGTGCCCAGAATGGTAACCGTTCCCGGTGATGCGCCCATGGATCGCTCTGGTATGGAAACGAATCTCAAGTCAAGCCTCGCACGCCTGCGAGGCTCCGTCAACAGCTTCAAACAGGACTGCGGCGTCTACCCACTCTCCGTTGAGGACCTCGCTGCAAGCTCGGCGCCCCTGAAAGGCTGGAGCGTCGCCACCCAGCCGCCCTCGATGCAGGACATCGATCCCGCCAAGTGGAAAGGGCCTTATCTGGATGCTGTTCCCCAGGACCCGATTACACACAAGGACTTTGTGTATGGTCGCCGAGGCGAGGGATATGACGTATGGAGTGCATCGGAAGAAAGTAGCTCGCGCGGTACCCCCTTCAGCACATGGTGAGACGCGGAGGATTGACCGCACCGCGTCTCAGAAGGCCGCCATCTTCGCTCTGCGATCGACGTGTTGCCAGTACATTTGCTTGAAGATTTCGTACTTGGTCTGGTAGTAGTCCGCATACGATGTCTGCGGCAGAACCGTCTCCCCCGCGTGCCCCATTCCCTGCATTGCCGTTGGGATGTCAGGGTAAATTCCTCCACCCACCGCTGCGATCATGGAGACGCCAAGAAGCACTGCCTCGGATTCCCGGGGCAGAACGATGGAGCAGTCGCAGATATTCGCGTGTTCCTGCAACCAGACGGGATTCTTCGTTCCTCCACCGCACGCAAATATCTTGTCGATGCGGTACCCGTTGCTGTTCAGGACTTCGATGACCTCGCGTGTGCTGCAAGCGAGGGCCTGCACCGTTGCGTAGTAGCGTTTTGCGACCGCGTCGATGGATGTGTCCAGCGTCAATCCGTCAACGATACCTTTGGATAGCGGATCGGCGTGGGGCGAACGGTTGCCGTGGTGGTTCCCGACGATATGCAGGTCTTTCGTCCAAGCGGGCCCGTGCTTGTGCGTCTCGCGTTGAACGATATCGTTCAGTATCTCGTAGACGCTCTTGTCGGTCGCTGCCGCCTGCTCGGTGAGGGCCAATCCCTGCGCGTTGTTTTCAAGGACGTAGTCGATCAGACCGCCGGCTGCGCTCTGTCCGCCTTCTGTCAGCCACATCCCTGGCACCATCGCGCTGTAGTACGGCCCCCAGACACCATCCACGAAGATTGCTTCTCTTGAGACGGCCATGATACAGGCGGAGGTGCCGCCGATATAGGCAACAGCCGTTTCGAGCTTCTCAAGCGCAATGTCCCCTTCGTCTTCCCAGACTGCTCCCAGCACACCAAGCCCTCCGGCGTGGGCGTCGATGATCCCCACGCCCACCGGCGTGCCCTCGAGGAGCCCCAGATGTTGAGCGGCGTCCGTTGTCAGACCTCCGGCAGTTGCTCCCATGGGGCGGACAACGTCTGTCACTTTGGTGCCATCGAAAAGATCGTCGAGGCCGATCTGTTGGTAGAAGTCCCTTCTCCAGCTTCCATACTCACCCTCGTGCCCCAAGTAGGCCCATTTGCAGACCAGTGTGCACAGGCTGCGCACGTCGTTGCCGCACGACTGGTATGCCATGAAGTCTGCGAGGTCGAAGAACTTGCCGGCGCCGCGCCACGTGTCGGGAAGGTTCTCTTTGATCCATTTCAGTTTGGGGGGTTCCATCTCCGGAGAGATTCTGCCACCAACATATCTCAGCACCGCATGATCCGTTGCGTTGATTTGCTCTGCGATGTCGATGGCCCTGTGGTCCATCCACATCACGATATTCCATCGCACATCTGCGGAGGGAGAAACGGTGATCGGTCGGTCGAATGCGTCCAATGCTACAAGGGAACACGTCGCGTCATAGCTGATGCCCGCCACCGACGCGGCCTCAACTGCTGCATCGCGCATGGCTCCGCGCACCGCCTTGCCGGTTGCTTCCCAGATGTTCTCCGACGACTGCTCAGCAAAATTCGCTTGTGGTCGGAAGATATCGATGGGTTCCGCGCACGCAGCCAGCATTCTGCCAGCCGAGCTGAACACTCCGGCGCGTACACTGGCGGTGCCCACATCGATTCCGATTACAGTCCTCACCATCGCGTCACTCGCTTTCAGCACGGGAGTCGCAGTTGACAGGCGGGCCGCCTCCCGACAGGCGGGACCGAGTGGAATGCCCTTGCGTGCCAACTGACCAAAAAGAACGGCTCCGATACGCGGGCCGCGTCGGAGCCAGTGGTCGGTGTGTGTGCTATTCATTCAGACCGATGCCATCAGTTTCACGTTGACGGCTTTGCAGCCTCTCTCCTCTTCAACAACATCGAACTCGACTTTGTCGTCTTCACGCAGGTTCCGGAATCCATCGCCGACGATGCCGCTGAAATGGACAAACACGTCCTTCTCGCCGTCGTCACGCGCGATGAATCCGTACCCCTTCGACTCGTTGAACCATTTGACGGTTCCGGTAGGCATAGGAACGCTCCCCCTTTCTGAGAATCTCTGCTGTCTGGCTGACCAATACCGGGGGAATGCCCACACCGATTGACCTATCAGACGAGCTTTGCTGGTGTGCAGGCGCAACAGCACCCGAATCGCCTATCACACAGCGCCGCATTATAACTGTGCGCTTGACAATTGACAAGCAGTGAAACACAAAAAATTTCCGGGAAAGTGGTCCCGGCGAATCTGTTCGCGGCTTACGCTCCGGACTTTGCCTTGACGGCAGACGGGCCGTGCGCTTTCATCGCGGGGTCCTCGAGCTTTCCGGCACTGTCAAGAGCGTCGATGAAAGCGTAGACAAGATCTCGATCAAACTGGAGACCCGCGCACCGCTTCAGTTCCATCACCGCATCAGACTGAGGCATGGCTTTGCGGTAAGGACGGTCGGCCGTCATGGCGTCGTAGGCATCTACAATCCCAAGAATCTTGTCATGCAAAGACAGCTCGTGCTCTTTGAGCCCACTGGGGTATCCGGTCCCATCGATGCGTTCGTGGTGGTGGTGCGTTCCGTCAAGCAGCAGGTCGAGGCCGTCTACGCGATCAAGGATATCGACACCAATCATCACGTGTTGCTTCATCCGGGTGAATTCCTCGTTGGTCAACCTTCCTGGCTTGTTGAGGATGTTCTCCTCGATGCCGATCTTGCCGACATCGTGCATGAGCCCTTTGAATCGGACCACCTCAATTTCTTCCGGGGTCATGCCAATTTGCCTTGCGATCAGGACGGCGTAGTCGGAGACATTGCCGCTGTGGTCGTGGGTATAATGGTCCTTGGCGTCAATCGCTCGCGCCAGAGCGGATATGGTATCCGTTTCGTAGCGGCGGATGCGGTGAACCAGACGGGAGTACTCGATGGACGCGATTGCCGTCACCAATCCAACGAACATAAAGATGACGCTGCGAATCGCCAGAACCTGAAAGAATTCATCCGGGGTCTGGTTTTGGAACTCAGGATTCAGGAAGAGCACGATCCCGTGACACGCCAAAGCAATGAGGGTTCCCGCGATGGCTCCGCGGGCGCGCCACTGATATCCGGCGGCGACAATGGGCACAAAGTAGAGATTGACGAGAAGCCGCTGCAAGTCCGGCAGGAGGTACTGAGCGATGGTAACAACAATGACGCTGGTGATGAATAGCGTCGCCATGCGCCGTTCCGTGTCCCTGGATGCAGCGGGAGCGGTTACTTCCGGATCCCACCAAAGAGCCTCCAGGTTGGGGTTCTCATATTCGTACGATAGTTGCTTCTTCAGAATCGTGAGGAGGTTCTGTATGTCCATTTAATCACCGGAGTCGTTATGCCATGTCTCCAGACCGAAAGCTAAGGGCGCACAGCAAATTGGGTTGGGTGAGATATGCGATATGTTACGCACCCTGTGACGCGTCGGCCCGCGCGGCGTATTTCTGGATGGCTTCGTCTGGATTGGAGACCCCGATCAGTCCCGCCAGTTGCAGCTCGAAGCTGGCTGTCTCTCCTGCGGAAACGATCAGGTTGCCGTCACCGAAGACGTTCCCAAACTCCAGGGAGTAGGAACCTGCTCCGGGATTGGTTGAGTACCGGATCTTCTCCATGCCCGTCGGGGGTGTGATGACAAGGGCTGCCTTGCATAAGCGGTCGTAAACGACAGCCACCTGCCTGGTTATGCTGAGCGTCTGCGTTGCCGTCTTGCCTGATGGCGAGTGCGAGGAAAAGACAGGAGCTATCAGGTCTTCCGCTCCTGGCACCACGATCTCGTCGTCCCATGGATTGCCCCGGCCGTCCTCCGTGGTGAAACCAATTCCGGGAGTGATCCGCGCGCGCCACGGGAACGAGATGCTCTGCGTCGTTCGGTTGGCCACCTCATACTGCACATACAGTACCGGGTCTCCCTTCTTGAGCGTCATGCGGCGACGCAGCTTGACGCTCCCCTGCTGGAGAAGCTTCCGCGCCTCGATAGTGATCTCGACAGGAGAGTGTCGAGTTACAACGAGATTCCAGTTATCCAGTGATTCAAGGAGCAGTTCCGATCCGGCATCTTCGAATCCCCCCATGTCCTGCCAGGCCGTGGGTACATCATTCTCCTTCACGGCATCCGGGTTAGGCTGGTGGAGCAGCGGGATCTTCCCGGCCTCAAACTGGACGATGCGCGCGCCCTGTCTCCAGATGACCACGTCGACGAGTCCGTTGCTTGCCCTGAAACCCCATTTGCCGAGGAACTCCGTAGGTTCCACCGTACAAGCGACCGTCTGCGGATCGGTGTTGTGGGTAACCGTCTTCAGCTTTTCCTCCGCGATGCGCGCGACATCGCTCTGCTGACGTTGCCGGAGCTTCGCACAGACCTGGGCGAGAGACACGTAAACGCGGTTCGTGGTTCCTGGGGGGAGATTCAGTTGGACAGGAGGGGACGCGCTTCGCGCTATATCATCGCCTGCATCGGTTCCGGGCGGCCTGGCGGAGATGGACGCTTTGCCGGTCACCAGGCGAAGGGCTGTTAGGTGGTTCTCCGGTGTATACTTCCCTTCTTCGCATTTCCGGAGAAGCTCGTTGAGAGTGGATGACGATTCGTTCAATGATTTGTCATCGAGTGGGAGCGTCTTCAGCATCTCCTCCGCGCGGGCAAGGGCTGGGTCCTTGACAATGGTGATCGTCCGCGTGACGGCTGTCGATCGGTCGCCCTCGAAGGCCTCAATCAGGATGCGGTTGGCCCCGAGAATGGGGTATACCTTGGCCTTGAAACTTCCTCGGTCGTCCACGGTGACAGGCTGTCCGGCCATTTTCACAGTGGCCTTGGCCGTGGTCATTCCCTCGACCGTCAATCCTGCTCCCGAGTAGGCCGTGGAGGTTCCATCCGGGGGGACGGTTCTCACGATTAGAGAAGGGGACTGCTGTCGGATGGCTAGGATTTCATCTGCCGCGCGCGACCGTACGCGCTCCATTTTTCCTGAGTCGTGCGAGTACTGACCGAGATTCTGAATCAACAGTCCGGATACCTCGCGTGCACGCTGAAGCCCAAACTGCACACTGGGTGTTCCAAGCTTCACGGCCGTCTCATTGATAGTGCAGGCCAGCAGGTTCAGGTATTCGGCGTCCTCCATGCCTTCCCGGAGAAGCTCCAGGCGTATGGAACTGATGGGACCTTTCGGGAGTTCTTCCTCCGGCCCGTGCCCCGTATCGCCAACGGGATAGAGAAGGAATCCGCCTCCATTGCCTTCCTGAGTCATTGGCTGCGTCCAGACATCCTGGAATTTCCTGGCTCGCGCTTCCGGATCTTGACGCGAGTTCATGACCACCGACGGCACATAGAGACCCGTGATCTGATAGTGACTTTTCAGCCAGGGAATCATGCGATGGTGAATCCCCGGGATGTCGATGAGAAGGTTCGGAAAGGGAGACGCCGCGTCGCCCGAAAGTTTCCACCATATCTGTTGACCTGTCTCTTGGCTTTGACGCGCCGACCGCACGTCGAAGTCGCTGATGGAAGGGGCCCAGATATCCACACGGTTCGCCAAGTCCGGCGCCGGGACAGCGGCGATCATGAAGCGGACGCCGGGTAGCTTCTCCTTGAGATGGTCAATGGCGAGCTTCACCAACTCGCATTTCTCCGGCTTCGGTTCTTCGGCCAGAAAGAAAACGGTGCGGGAGCGGAGCTGCGGGTCCTTGTGCAGCCGCGCCACCACGGAGCCTTCCTCGCCGCGACTCACCTCGGCAACATCGAGAGGGAAGAACGCGGGAGACGAGGATCGGTTGAGATAGCGGTCTATCTCGCGGGCGTCCAGAGGAACCGGGACACCGGAAGGCTGGAATCCCTTCGACTTAAGGTAGGTGAAATACTTGTCGGTCAGGCGACGATGTACGGGGCTACCAAACTCGGTTTCGTGACCCCACGCGATCTCCTCTTCGGAAAGCCCCAGCAAGGTTTGCATGGACAAGGCATCGGGCAGTGTGAAGTCCCACACCCGGAGGTCAACCGGTACCGTTGCGGCAACCTTCTGGTCCGTCAGAACGTGGATGGAACCTTCGTAGAGACCCGGCGCAGCCACACGGGGCACCTTGATCGTGACCCAGAAGGGCTGGTTGCCGCTGGCGGACCGGATAGCCACCGGTTTCTTGTGCGGTATGAGGGGGTCCGGCCAGGACGTGGGTTGCCCCGTGCCGGTTGTAGAACTGCTTTGGGACGTTGGTTCGCGAATGGGAACATATCCGACGCGGTACACGGTGGCCGAATCTTTGGAGATGATTCCCTTCCCCGAAGGTAGGACGAAGTCCATCACTCTGATCTGCACCTTCTGCAGATCGACGTGAGGCGTGATGACAATCTGGAGTGATTCCTGTTCGTTCCGGGCTGCCCGTATGGTGAAGATTCTGTCGGAGGGCTCCGGTGGACCTCCGAGACTATCGGGCTGTGTATCCCGCAACACCTTCTCCGTCGAGGGCGCGAGCCAAGCGCGAAATGAAGCTGCATAAACGCCAGCGGAGAACCCGCAACACAGAAACAAGCTGACACACCATACTCGTAAGGCTACCGTAATCACCTCTTCAAATCCAGTTACTGACAGTGAGCGCTGTCGGCGGCCAATGTCGACACGTCACAGATCGCCGTGCACGTACATCAGAATTCCTGCCACGGTTGGGGCGACCGTTTCGGTGCGCAGGATGCGCGGTCCCATGCTGACCGCCGGGAATCCGTGCTCGGCAGCGACATCCACCTCGTGGCGGGTGAAGCCGCCCTCTGGCCCCACTGCAATGACTGCCGACGAGAATTCCGTACCCTCCACTCGATGGCGGAACCCATCGGCACTGCCCTCGTACAGGACCAACTTCAGGTCCGCGCATCGGTGGGCCGCAACCGCATCGCGCAGGGAGCAAGTCTCGGATACGTCCATTACCGACGCTCGCCCACACTGCTCGGTGGCCTGCCGGGAAATCTTCCGCCACCGCGCAAGTCTCCTTTCCCGGCGCAGGTCGTCCAGCCGGGGAACAGCTCTGTCCGTCAGGATGGGCACCAGCTCACGCACTCCCAGTTCTGCGCACTTCTGGATGACGGTGTCCAGTTTGTGTCCTTTAGGCACGCCATGCAGCACGGTTAGTTGCAGCGATGGCTCCGCAGCAACCGACCGGGACTGCACCGACCTGCCGATTACCTCGTGACCGTCAATGGAGAGCACCTCAATCTCGCGCTCCGTTTCGCAGTCGTCCAGCAGCAGGAAACGATCGCCAGGTCCCAGCCGCCATACGCGAGCCACACGCCTGGCCGCTTCGTCGCGAAGACGAATATTGTCGTCCTCACCGGATCGCCGATCGCAGGCAAACTCACTCACGGGCAGGAAGATGCGCGGCAAATGCGACCCACTCCTCTTCGTCTTTGCTGCAGCCGTTCGGGCCGCCCAGCACTTCTGCCATGATCAACCCTGCCTCAACAACGGTATCCCGAATCGCCGGCCAGTTCTCGGCAGACACTCCTGACCCAATGAAATAGCCTCCGGGAATCAGCAGACGCCCCGACTCCCGGAGTCGACCCGACTCTCGGAGTCGACCCGACTCTCGGAGTCGACCCAGATGGTGTGTCAGCCGGAGTATTTCCGTGGAGGTTAGATTGGCGACAATCAGGTGGAACTGCTCACTGAGGATGTCTGAAAAATCACCAAGTAGAACACAGAAAGATGCGTCCCCATCGATCTCTCTGGAGACGACAGCATTCGAGTTCCTCCGAATATTGTCAACCGCAGCTTCCGTTGCCAATGGGTCATTGTCCAGTGCAGTCACCGGATAGGCGCCCAGGTAGTGCGCCGCCAAGGCCAGGATGCCTGTACCTGTACCCACGTCCAGGAGGGATTGACCCGGCACAACATGCCTCTCCAGCAGTTCCAGGCAGTACTGTGTTGTGACATGGTGCCCGGTTCCGAAGGCCATCCCGGGATCAATCTTCAGGATGATGCGTTCCGCGTTCGCTGGCCCCAACGGCGCCCACGATGGCTGGACTCGAAGTCGCGTCCCGATGTCGACGGGATGAAAGTGATCTTTCCAGCTCTCCGCCCAGTCATCCGTTTTCACGGGCGCGTGGAGGAGTGAATCCACCTTGATTCCCCCGACCTCCGATGATGCGCGAATCAGGGCGCGCCTGAGTTGGCGAAACTGCTCTTCGAAGCTCGGAGAGTCACCCAAGTACCCAATTACCGACGCCTTGTCGCCTCGGTCCTCGATCTCGCTGCCCGAACAACCCGCGTCCACAAAAAGCTGAGAAACGAGGTCAATCGCGTATCGACTGACATCAACGCTAACCTGTTGCCATTCCATCTTTCGAGTGATCATTCTATGAGAAGCGGCCTTTTTTGGCAAGGACGGGCGCAAGAGCTTCCGGCATGAGAGGTGATGTCAGTGACCAAACTTCGCCTTCTCGCCTACCCAAATCGTTGGTCCGCTGTCGGTACTCCTCCAGCGATTTGCAGGGCATCTCTGAGATTCAGCTTGCCGTCGTACAGGGCCTTGCCGATGATTGCTCCCTCGACTCCCGCGGGCTGTAGTCTCTTGAGGAGATGTATGTCGTGCAGCGCGGAGACCCCACCAGCGGCGATGACCGGAACCTTGGTGGCGCGAGCGAACTCCGTTAAAGCTGGGATATTCGGTCCTTGCAGCATTCCGTCACGCGCGATGTCTGTGTAGATGAAACGACGACAGCCTGCTGCGCCAAGCTGCGCGGCCACGTCTCTCGCGAGGAACATCGTGTCTGCTTCCCACCCGTCGATGGACACGACACCTTCACGGGCGTCGATGGCGACGACGATCTGGTGCCCAAATTCCTCGCACAACAGACGGACAAAGAGCCGGTTCATGATGGCCATCGTGCCCAGCACCACCCGGCCGACTCCAGCGTTCAGGTACTGGCGGACATTCTCTTCGCTGCGGATACCACCGCCGACCTGAACCATCATGTCCACGGCATCGACGATGTCGAGGATGATGCGGTAGTTGACTGGTTCACCTTTCCGCGCGCCATCGAGATCGACAACGTGAACGTGAGTTGCTCCTTCTGCTTCCCACCGTTTGGCCACTTTGACGGGGTCGTCGTCGTACACCACCTCGCGGTCGAAAGATCCCTGGATGAGCCGGACGCACCGTCCGCCGCGAATGTCGATGGCAGGGAAAATAATCATGAGTCGCTCCTAATTTTTGGTGGGTAGGAGGCGTCCACCGAGACTTGCCAAACTACAGTCTCCCGAGCCCAATCTCAAATCTCAGATGAGCGGTGGGACTGGTTCGGGTAACACCCGCGACAATTGGCACAATCGTCGTGCATTTACCAGGGAAGATGTCTACAGTTTGACAAAATTCTCCAGCAGACGCGCCCCGACGCTGCTGCTCTTCTCGGGATGGAACTGAACGGCGAACACGTTCTCCTGCCACACCGAGGAGGCGAACGAAACTCCGTGAAACGTTCGCGTCGCGACGATGGCCTCGTTGTCCGGCGCCACAAAAAAGGAATGCACAAAATACACCATGTCCTGATGTGCCAATCCAGCCAAATGGGGGGCAGGGCGAACGACATCCAACTGGTTCCATCCCATGTGGGGGATACGCAACCCCGGCACCCCAGGAAAGCGAACGACTTTCCCGGCAAAGACCCCCAGCCCTCGGTGGCGCCCCATTTCCTCGCTTTCATTAAACAGGAGCTGTAGTCCCAGGCAGATCCCGAGGAAGGGCTTCCCCGATTCTATGGATGCGAGGATTGGCTCTCTCAGCCCGGCAGCGTCGAGATTGTGCATCGCCGCGCCAAACGCTCCGACGCCGGGGAGGACCACCTTCTCGGCCCGGGCTACATTCGCGGGGTCGCCCGACACTTCTACTGACGCGCCAAGTTTCTGAAGCGCCTTCTCAACGCTTCGAAGATTGCCCATGCCGTAGTCGATGATGGTAATCATGGAGAATTGAGAACACAGGATGGAGAACGAAAGATGGGAATGGGACGAACTTTCCCTTGCCATCCGCCATTCCTGTTACAGCACTCCTTTCGTCGAGGGGACTCCGGTCTGTAACGGATCAACGGTTGCCGCCTGTCGCAGGGCGCGGGCGAAGGACTTGAAGGCCGCCTCCAATATGTGGTGGCGGTTCTTCCCCGACAGTTGACGAAGGTGCAGATTGATATTGGCGTTGCTGGCCAATGCATAGAAGAAGTCCTGAGCAAGTTCTACGTCAAAGTCTCCAACCTTTCCAGGCTCGCATTGGAGGTCCATCTGAAGGTAGGCGCGACCGCTCAAGTCGACCGAGCACAGCACCAACGCTTCATCCATCGGCAAACAGCACTGGCCGTACCTGGCGATTTTCGCCTTGTCGATCAGCGCCTGATCCAGTGCAGAGCCGAGGCAAATTGCGATATCTTCCACCAAGTGGTGCGTGTCCACGTCCACATCTCCACTCCCGCGGAGGCGGAGGTCCATCAACGAATGTTTGCTGAAGAGTTCCAGCATGTGCTTCAGGAAGGCGACGGGGATCTCGATGTCGTACTGGCCCGTTCCATCGACATTGATCTGTAGACTGATGTCGGTTTCCTTGGTCTTGCGTACCACCGTCGCTGTGCGGTCGGTCATGGCTCATCTCCTCACTTTTTTCGCGCTACGCCTCGGAAGTAGGCCAGAAACGAATTCAGATTTGGGGCTACGATCTCCGCTCCATTCTCAACAAACAGTCTCTGGCTACCCTCTCCGCCATATCCGGAAAGCACCTGACAGGAATGCACGGGTGAGTCGGCGCTTGCTGGAAGGTCACGGTACCCTGTCACTGTTCTTAGATCGTCGAGGGAGTCCCCCACGTACACGGCGCGCCGGAAGCGCATGCGCTCCCGCAGAGCACGCAACATTCGAGGGTCCGGCTTACGGTAGCCGTCGGAGACGGTCAGGCGATACTTCGGGGGAATCACAGTCTCCAGATCCAGCCGTTCCAGCGCCAATTGCGTTTCCTCCAGGGTTCTGCCGGAAAGCACGGCGAGAGGCATCGACCTGCCTGGCAGCAGCGAAGTGTCGAGGAGAACCTCCTCCTTCTCGACGTAACCATCGCCTTTCACATATTCCGGAGTGAAGCCGTACAGTTTCTCACACCACACCGTGCCCCCGTAGATCTCCCGGAACAACTGCAAAATAAGCCTTGGGTTCACCTGCCCACTGAGGGCGCGTCGCTCGTCGGGAGGAAGCGTTTCGTGGATCAGCGTCTCTGCCACCTGAAGACCTCCTCCCTTGTGAGCGATGTCTCCAGCAAACTCCTTCAGTGTTGGCGCGGACTCGCGCAGGATGGCAGCATCCGTCGATCCCTTTACGATGGATTTCGACAGGAACAGCAACAGAACGGCGTGGGTCAAATCCTCATCGCTGTTAAAGCCCCCCGCGCGTTTGAAGAGTTCGACTTCCTCGGGTTTGATGGCGCGGTCGACGAGCGGCCACTCAAGAATGTGCTGCAGGTAGTAACCGACTGTTTCACAAACGACCACGGGGAATGACTGCGAAACATCCATAATGACCCCGTCGATGTCGAAGATGAGCGCGTCCACTCGGGGAAGCAGCTTCATCATCCCATCCTGAATAAGAATTTCGTTACCGGTCAGTGCAGGGGGCATTGGTTTAGTTAGGGTTCAGGTGTCGGGTTTCAGGTTTCAGGTGCCAAGGGAGGGGGCCACGCCCGGGGTATCCCGTTCCACGCCGTCAGCATATCCTCCCCCATCACTTATCATTTATCCTTCAGCCTCACCTGGAGCGCCTGATAGTGTTCCGGGAGGTTCTCGGCATTAGTAAGCGTCTTCAGGTGATCCGCGAGGTTCTCCGCACCTCTGCGGGAGACCGAGATGAGGCTTGATTTCTTCACGAAATCATCCACACTCAATCCGGACGAGAAGCGCGCGGTGGTCGCCGTCGGAAGGACGTGACTGGGGCCAACGAGGTAGTCGCCCAGCGGCACCGTCGAGTATTCACCGACAAAAATCGCTCCCGCGTTGCGGACCCGATCGAGGTGTTCCCACGGGTTCGCGAGCAGAACCTGAACGTGTTCTGACGCGGCCTCGTTGAGAAGTCGCATCGCCTCTTCAAGCGACCCCACCACCAATGCACCCCCAAACTGCCGGAAGGATTCGCGAATGTGTTCCGCTCGCGGCGCCCTGTCCAAGGCGGCGTCCACCGCAGCGACCACGGACTCTGCCTGCTGAAGTGACGTGGTAATGAGCAGTGAGCACGAATCGGGACCATGCTCCGACTGAGCCATGAGGTCGGCCGCTATCCACTCCGGTCGTCCCGTGCCGTCGGAAAGGATTGCCACCTCGGAAGGACCCGGTAGCGACTCGATGCCCACTGTCCCAAAGAGCAGCTTTTTCGCCAACACGACGTAAATGTTGCCCGGCCCCACGATCTTGTCGACGCGGGGGATCGTGTCCGTGCCGAGCGCGAGGGCGGCAACCGCCTGCGCCCCCCCGACGCGGTAAATCTCGTCGACTCCGGCGACATCCGCGGCAACGAGCACATGGGGACTAATCTCCCCCTCGTGTCCGGGAGGGCAGACAAGCGCGACCTGTCGGACGCCCGCTACCTTGGCCGGCACGCTTGTCATCAGCACGGTGGATGGGTAGTTCGCCTTCCCGCCAGGAACGTACACGCCCACTCGATCCATTGGGGTCACCTTCTGCCCCAGCGCTATTCCGTCCGGTGCGTAGTCCAGCCAAGACACGGGCAACTGCTTGCGGTGATAGCTCTCGACACGTTGTTTCGCTTCCTCGACCGCTGTGACGAACGCGTTGTCCACCCGGTGACGCGCCGCGGCCACTTCGTCCTGGCTTACTCGAAGTCGGTCCCGGGTGAGATCAACGGTGTCGAACTCGCGGGTGAAACGCAGCAGCGCCGCGTCTCCCTCCGCGCGCACCGCCTCGATAATGGCGCGCACCGTCTCTTCCTGATCGTGCAGGTAGGACAACTCTTTTCCAGCGTTGATCTCCCGCAGTCTGTGGCGGCAGGCATCCAATCCGGAGAAGATGGGAAAACAGGGGTTCATGGGTGTTTGCAGTCAATATTGGAACGTTCAGCAGTGACGCGTGGAGTATAGCACCGGCCAGAAAGGAGTGTCAAATAATCTCTGCCTCCCGGGTGCAAGTAAGAATTGTGAGAATCCAGCCCAGCCGGAACCATAGGCGCCTATAATCTGGAAACCGACAGTGATCGTGTAACGCAGTTTGCGGTTCGTCGGTCCGGAGTGAATTCATGCTACAACCCCCATCCGGTCGGGTGAAAGTAAGATTTGTGATCGTCAGCCCTGTCGCCCCTGCGACAGGGCTGACGGTGGGGGCCTCCCCTTACCCAGACAGCCCCTGCTGTCGGTAAGCTGAGCGAGCGGGGGGGGCTCGCAGGGAACAGGTGGAACCGTCACATTAGCCCTGTAGCAGGGGCTACAGGGCTGACGATCACGGCGGACTCACAGAGTCCCGAATCATGCGCCATCACAAATCTGACTTACACCCCTGCCTCCCGTGTGTGCGCGGACGAGCCCGCCTATTCGCCCCCCGAGGCTTCGGGGTTTCCGCTGCGCTCCAACATTCGCCCATTCGATGATTCGCCTATTCGCCTTGCCGTTTGACTTCCAATCTCGCGCTTTGATATAATTCGCCACGTTACCGAGGCACCGCAGCCGGTCGCGATTGGACTGCTCCGATTCTCGGAATTGTGAACGGGGCTATGGAAGGGGAGTTCGCCTTGTTCGGAGACAAGATTGTTAAACGATTAGAAGACCAGTCCGTCAAGCTGATGGAAGAGACCCTGAGCGAAATCAGGGCAACGGCCAGCGAACACATTAAGGGCGTGCCCGATGAAGAGTTGCGCGTCTGTCTCTACATGTTCGTTCTTAAGGTACTCGACTTTGTCCGCGGCGTGGCCGGAATGAGTCCGACAGCTGCGCCGTCTGATTTCAAGCAGGTGTTCCTTGAGTCCGGGCGATTGGTGATGGAGGCCATTGACGCTCAGAATTCCTACACGTCCGCCCATTCCGAGAAGGTGGCGCGTCACTCGGGCATGATTGCCGGTCGGCTCGGGCTGACCGACCAGGAGATCGTGGACATTGAGTATGCCGCTCACGTGCATAACATCGGTATGATCAACACCAGTCAGCGTCTGATTACATCTCCGCGGAAGCTGACGGACAAGGAGCTGTCTGCCGCGCGCAATCACTGCGTCGTTGGGGCGGAAATTCTCCGTCCCATTGAATTCCTCAGCAACATCGTCCCGATGGTTCGCTACCACCACACTCGCTTTGATGGGGGAGGATTCCCCGGAGGGCTGAAAGGCGACGATCTTCCGTTGGGCGCTCGCATCATCTCGATCTCCGACGCGTACCAAGCCATGATTTCGGAGCGCCCTCACCGACCCGCATACTCGTTGGACGACGCTCTGAAAGAGATTGACAAGGAAGCCGGGAAGCAATTTGATCCCAAGCTTGTGCCGATCGCACACGAACTGAAACCTATCGCTTGAGCAGGTGCAACGCATGAGTTTGAATACGGGACTTGATTTTGAGAAGGTACGCGGGCTCCTTCAGGAGCGAGACGCTCGCGAGGAGACGGGTGCGCAGATCCCGGCTCCCGTCCTGCCCGATTTCCCTTCCATGCCCAACTCCGTTGAGGAAACAGGACTTAGTTTCAGTTTTCTCTGCGATCTTGCGATGAAAACACTCCTCGCTCAGGGCCAGATTACCGGTGGCTACATCGCCGACTTCTTGCGCGTCCCCTACCAGAATGTTTTGGAGAATGTGCTGCGCTTCCTGCGGGATGATGGTCAGGTTGAGATTAAGAAGGGCGCCGGATACGACGAGACCACCTGGGAACTCGCCCTGACCAACAAGGGGATGGTGACCGCTAACAGTATCATGGACCGTGAGGGCTACATCGGGCCCGCGCCCGTGCCTCTCGCAACCTACAATCGGCAGATTGAGGAACATCCCGCCATCTGGGAGAGCGTGACGGAAGAACTGCTGCGAAGCAGTGTGGACGACTTGGTCGTCAGCTCCAGGACGCTTGCGGCCCTCGGCCCCGCCTTTAACTCCGGGCATTCCATGTTCCTCTACGGCAACGCGGGTAACGGGAAGACGCTGCTATCGGAGCGGCTCAGTCAATCTCTGCGCGGGGGCTTCCTTCTCCCGTTTGCTGTTGAGGCGGGTGGGCAGGTTATCCGGATTTTCGATGCGGTGTACCACGAGGTTATTCAGGATCCTCAGGAGGTGCGCCGAATCAAGACCGAGGAAGGCGAGAAGGCCCCTCGGGTGGATGAGCGCTGGATCGTCGCTTCCCGTCCCTTCATCATCACTGGCGGCGAGTTGACACTCGACAAGCTGGAACTCAACTTCGATCCCAAGCTGCGTTATTACATCGCGCCTCTCCAGATGAAAGCCAACGGCGGCATCCTGATGATCGATGATTTCGGTAGGCAGCAGATGTCGCCGCGTGATCTGCTCAACCGCTGGATCGTTCCCTTGGAGAAGCGGTACGATTTTCACAACCTCGTCAGTGGGTTGCAGATTCAGGTTCCTTTTGAGGTCTTCATCATTTTCTCGACCAACCTTGCTCCGAAGGACCTGGTTGAAGAAGCCTTCCTGCGACGCATCCGGTACAAAATCGAGATTGGCGACCCGCCGGAGGAAGACTTCCGGGAGATCTTTCGCCGCTGCTGCAGCAATATGAACATTCCGTTCCAGCCGGAAATGTTGGAGTACCTCGTTGAGGAGCACTATCACAAGGTACAGCGGGGTTTCCGATCAGTTCACCCGCGGGATTTGCTGTCCCAGATCAAGGACATATCGGGCTACCGTGGAGAGCCGCCAACACTCACGAAAGACTTGATCGACACCGCGGTCGCCACCTATTTCGTTGACCTCGGCTGACCTGCTGCAAACGATTGCCGGGAGAACTCATGAAACGCGCAACATCCTCGTCGCCCAAGTCACTGCTGCTGTCGCTATTGGGCCTGTTCTTCTTTTTGGGGTTTCGTGGGTGCGGAGGGGGCTCTTCCAGCTCCGGGCCCGTTCCCCCACCGCCAGATCCCGTGTCGCTTCGAAGGGGCTTTGACGCAGCCAAAGCCTTCAACCTGCTGGAAGCGCAGGTCAATTTCGGGCCTCGCGTCCCTGGCACGCAGGCCCATGAAGACGCGCTGAATTTTCTCTTCGCTGAGTTATTCAAAGTGACCGATCGGCAGGAGAAACAAACGTTCAACGGGATCATCGAGGGGGAGACCCGCGCACTCACCAACCTCATCGGGGTCATCGATGCGAGTGCGGCACCCCGTCAGAATCCGCAGAAGATACTGCTGGGCGCGCACTGGGACTGCCGACCGGTAGCGGACAGGGACCCCAACCCCGCCAATCGCGATGATCCCATCGACGGAGCCAACGATGGCGCGTCAGGTGTTGCCCTGCTCTTGGAGGCGGCGCGCATTCTCATCAACGACCGACCTCCGGTACAGGTGATCGTCGTCTTCTTTGACGCAGAAGACAGCGCACGTCCGGAGGAGATGTTCCTGGGGTCGGAGTATTTCGCCACACACATGGGCAGTTACAAGGCGAATCAGGGGATCAATTTGGACATGGTTGGCGATGCCAACCTGAACGTCAATCGTGAACAGAACTCCATCAATGCGAACGCTGCGCTGTATAGCGCGGTTCTGGAGGCGGCAGAGGAGCTTGGCTTCAGCAAGTATTTCACCGGTCGGTCGACGTTCATCACCGACGATCACATCCCACTCATCAATGCGGGCGTCCCCACCATCGATCTCATCGATTTTGAGTACCCCGACTCAAGCCACCGCTACTGGCACACGTTGGATGACACCGTAGACAAGTGCAGCCCACAATCGCTCATGATCGTCGGTGAGACGGTCCTGCGGGCGGTCTACCAGTTGACGCGGTGAAGATGCGGATGCGTGCCTGAGAGTCCCAGAGGATAGCGGGAGCTTGGTCTCTGCGAGACAAGCCGCTGCTTTGTTCCGTCTCCGTATTGCCTCAGTGAATGCCCAAATGCCCGAGGGCAAGCCGAGTCACATAGAACAGAGCCACTCCCACAAACACGATCGCCGCGATCTTGAATCCCCGCACTTCGTTGATTTCGGGAATGAGGTCTGAGGCTGCCACGTAAATCATCACGCCGGTGCTGAGCGGCAGCGCTACGGAAATGAGACCCCCGCTGACACCCACCAATAGCGCACCCAGAAGGGTGGTGCCCGCGATGATGGCTGCACCGGTCAAAGCCTGGCGGGGGGTTTTGCCGGATGCAAGAAGAATCGCTGATACGGTGAAACCTTCCGGGAACTTGTGAAGGATGACCGCGCCAAAGATGAGCACCCCTACAACGTTGCTCACATGGAACCCCGCTCCCACGGCCGCTCCATCGAAGAAGGTGTGGACGCCGATTCCCAGCAGCGTGCTGAACCCGACCGTCTCGTGCAACAGTCCGCAGTCGCCGTGGTGCTCGTGGTGCCCCAGGTGAACGTGTTCGCCGACCGTGTGCTCGAAGAAGTGGATGAACAGGTACCCCACGAGAATCAACACCGGCGCGTAGGTCTCATTCAGGTGAATGCTCTCCGGAACCATCTCCAGGAAGGCGGCAGCCAACATGAATCCCCCCCCCAGGGCGATCGCGTAGGTTAAAGCGTTATAGCTGCGCGGCCGCTGGAAGGCCGCAAGCATTCCACCCAGCAGATTGCCAAGCGCCACCAAAGCGCCAAACACCAAGGCAGATAGGAGAGGACTCACCGATTGCTCCCTGAAAGTTGACCGATGTTACCACTGCCATCCAGCACACGTCAAACCGGATTATCAGGCTTCCGGGGAGGGTCACTACGATGTCGAAGGGGATGTGGTAAAATGTGAGCGCTCTGTTCGGATGGCTTCCCCAGCCGGACGGGAAACCTGATGTCTCTCAGAAAGGAATCCATGCAGACGGTAGTGCGACAGTCGCCCCCCGGTCTTTCCTCGCGGAGGCGCGGGTTCACTTTGGTTGAGTTGCTTGTGGTCATCGCTGTCATTGCGGTGCTGGCAGGAATTCTCTTCCCTGTCTTTGCGCGAACTCGCGAGAAGGCCCGACTCTCAACCTGCACATCCAATTTACGGCAGATCGGGCGTGCCATCGTCATGTACACCGCGGACTATGATGACCGTTTCCCGTTTGCCGGCACGCTACTCGGGTCGAGCGAGGGGGTTCTCGCTGCGGCTCCACTCAAAGTGGTTCTCCATCCTTACGTTAAGAACGAGCAGATCTGGTACTGCCCCAGTTGGTTGGGGGAACATGGAAATCTACTGGAGACCAACGTTCTCTGGAAGCAGAATGGGGCCACCTACGGATACAACGCTTTCCCCAACGAACCGGATGGAACCCTCTATGGTCGGTCACTCAGTGAAGTGATCCGGGACTCCAACAAGCCGATGGTCTGGTGCGCGTCCGGCAGCGCCCACGACAGCATCGGTCCAGAACAATGGGCGGCGAGCAAACCCGGTTCCGTGAACATCTGCTATGTGGACGGCCATGTGAAACTCTATAAGGGGACTCTGGAATCATTCACAAACATCGTTTTTGCGCCATTGAGTGGAGGGCAATGAGAAGCGAAGATACTGTGCGAAATTCTTCAGAAAAGGTTGAGGTGATCATCGGCGCCGCTCGCGCGGGAAAGACCCGTCGCATCCTTGAACTGTATGCCGACAGGTTGAAGAAGAGCGGCGCTTCATCGGCGGTATTGCTGGTGCCCTCGCACCGACAGGTGCGTGAACTCAAGCGCCTTCTGCTGACCGAATACAGCCTTCCCAGCCTGGTTGGCGCGCGCATCCTCACCCTCCCCGATGTATCGGACGCCATCCTGCGGGAGAACCACCAGTCCCTGCGACCGATCTCACCAATGGCCCGGCATTTGCTGTTGCGGCATATTGTGCGGGGGTTACACGAGGGCCGCAAACTCGTTCACTTTGCTCCACTGAGCGGCTATCCCGGCTTCCTGCGCGCCGTGCTGGAACTACTTTCCGAACTCAAACGCGGGGCAGTGGAGCCCGAACAGCTTGAGCAAGTCTCGCAAGAAGGAGAGTTTCGGGAAAAGCGAACCCAGGAGTTGTCCGCCATCTACACCGCCTATCAGAACTCGCTCAACGAACTCAATCTGTTCGACGCCGAAGGGCGCTTCTGGTGGGCGCGCAACCTGATGGAACACGGACAATGCAAACCGTTTGAGCAGATCGGGTTGCTGCTGGTGGATGGCTTCTCCGACTGGACACCAACTCAGTGGAATGTGCTGCGGCATCTCGTTGACCGCTGTGACGAGGCGGTGTTCACCCTTACACTGGAGAATCCCGAGAACTCGCAACGCGCGGACCTCTTCCTGCCGACGGGCAGAACATTGGAGCGACTCCGCGCCACGTTCGGGGGTGCCGTACAGACGGACTACATCCATCCTGACTGGTTGCAAGACCAGCACCTTGAGCGACTCGCCCACTATCTCTTCGTCCCGATGGTCTTCGATGTGCTCACTTCCGCTCCCGAACCAGGACAGATTCCGGGGAGGGAAGACTCCGAGGAGAGCCTGCCCATCGAGATCATCACCGCGCCGGGGAAATCGCGGGAGGTGGAGGCGATCGCGCGACGTGTCAAGGAACTGCTGCTGAATGGCGTACCACCCGACTCCATCGGCGTAGTGTTCCGGCATCTCGAGGAGTATGGAGGCATCGCGAGCGAAACGTTCCGAGCCCTTGGTGTTCCCATTCACGTCGAGCGCGGGCCGACTCTGCTGGAGCAACCGGTGGTTGCGGCTCTCTTCGGTTTATTGAGGGTTCCCGCCCGAGACTACCGCAGAACGGATGTGCTTCAGTTCTTCAACTCCAGTTATGCTGATGTCTCGGAAATCACCCCGGAGGGGCTGACACTGTCAGGCCTGGACTGGGCGACGCGCGAGGCTGCAATCACCCGTGGCGCGGACCGGTGGGTGCACGGCCTGAGGGAACTCATCAGGAACCCGCGCAGCACGCGGGGGCAACGCGACGCGAACGGGGAGAACCTACCCACGAAGAGTGAGGCGCTGCAAAATGCGGCCCGCTTGAGCCTGGAGTTCTTCACAAACCTCCGAACACTCTTCGACGCAATCCCAACGACAGCTCGTCTCTCGGACTATCTGGACAGCCTGTCGGGCCTGTCCCATTTTCTGACCGTTGCGGAAACTGAGGACCTCTCCCGGAGCAGCGTCGCGATGGCGTACTCGCTGCGCGCAAGGGAAGAGGCCGGCGCATGGCAGATGCTGTGGGACTCGGTGAGTGAACTGCGGCAACTCACCGCTCGATGCAGCGAGATGAATTCCGCGGTGGACATGCGCGGATTCTCCGACCTGCTGCGCGAGTTGCTGGCCGATGTTCGCCTTCCTGCGAGCGCGCGGGCCGAGGGTCGCGTGAAAGTGATGGACGTATTTCAGAGCCGGGACTCATCCTTCAACCATCTCTTCATCGGCGGGTTGCAGGAAAAGGAGTTCCCCAGAATCGTCAGGGAGAGTCCGTTTTTCAGCGACGCCGAACGGCAGCGGCTGAACGCACTGGGCGTTAACCTGACGGAACGCCTGCCGCGGCAGAGAGAGGAAGCATTCCTCTTCTACCAGGCGGTCACTCGCGCGAGGCACCGCCTGTACCTCTCGCATCCCTCGTCCGATTCCAGCGGCAGGGAGGTGATTCCCTCCTACTATCTGCAAATGGTTGATCAGTGCTTCCGGGGAGTGACCATTCATCACCGCGAAGAGAAATCCTCACAGGTCGTGCGTTCGCTGACAGACGTGTGCAGTCAACGGGAAATGGAAGAGAACGTGTTCTTCGAACTTTCGCGGCCGCGTGACCGGTTGCGCGACGGTGCAGCCGCGTTGCGCGACGCTTACAACCTTCTTGCCGGAGGTCAATCGGACCGCGTCAAGAGAATCTACCGAGGCGTGGAGGCGCAGACGCGTCGCTACGCCCGCGGCGCCTTTGATGAGTTCGACGGAATGCTCCGGGATAACCGGGCGGTTCGGGAGTCGCTGCAGCAGGCGTTCCCGCGGGACTCGCTGTTTAGCGCCGGTCAACTGGGGCTTTATGGTTCATGCCCTTTCCGGTACTTCGCCGAGCGTCTGATACGGGCTGAACCTATGGATGAACCCACAGAACTCGTGGAGCCGAGACAGAGAGGGATTGTCTACCACCGGATTCTTCAGCGATTCCTTCAGCGCCACGCGGGGCCAGTGACAGCCGAGTCGCTGCCAGCGGCGCGGGAGATGCTGACGCGCCTGGTGGACGATTGCTTTGCGTCCGCCGCCGAGGACATCCGAACTCCGGGCAAGGCGCTGTGGAACATCGAAAAAAATCTGTGCCATGAAGTAATGGAGCGGTTCTTGCAGCATGAAGTGACGTTGACAGAGAAGGGACACGTGCCGCTGAATGAATACCTGGAGGTCGCCTACGGCGGCGCCGCCGCCGTGCCCCCGCTTGCAGTGACGCATGACGGGGAGACGGTCTGGATCGCGGGGCGCATCGACCGAATCGACAAGGTAGGCGGCGAGGGATTTGCGGTCTACGACTACAAGACGGGGACCGCCCCTGGAGCGCAATGCGTTGTCGAGGGAACGGACCTCCAACTGCCCATCTATGCCATGGCTGCAAGTTCGTTGCTCTTCGATGGCTGTGAAGATTGCGTTGGGTGGGCGTACTACTCGGTCAAAACCCCCGTCAGGCTGGCGAGCGCCGTCCCGTCCAAAAAACACGCGGTTAGCGAGCTGCTTGACGTGGCAAGAACGCACATCGTCAACGACGTCCGGCAGATACGGCAGGGATGTTTCCAGGTCCACCCGAAGGGTGATGTCTGTAACCGCTGCGGTCTGAAACCACTGTGCCGCGTGGAGTCCTGGAGGATTCGGGACAAAACAGAGCCTCGGTTGACCCACAGGAGGAAGGAGAGCGGAAACGATGGTTGAGGATCTCCTCACTGACAGTAGAGACCGCGAAGCTGCCGTCAACACATTCGACCGCAATATCTTTCTGGCCGCGGGCGCGGGATCGGGGAAGACACGCGTGCTCGTGGATCGCTATGTAAAGATGCTGGAGGACGACCTCGCGGGAGTGCCGGAGATCGTGGCGATCACCTTCACCGAGAAGGCTGCTGCGGAGATGAGAAAACGCATCCGCCTCCGATGCACCGAGAAGATTGACAGCCTCGGGCACGATGAGGAGCAACGGCGGAAGTGGGAGCGCCATCGCTGCAACCTCGAGAGCGCGCCTATCAGCACGATCCACTCTCTGTGTACCCGTCTATTGAAGGAGAACCCGGTCGCCGCGGGGATTGATCCCGGGTTCAACGTGTTGGATGAGACACAGGCGCGAATGCTTCTCACGGAGACGGTGGAAGAATTCTTCGTCCGCCGGCTCACTGAGGACCCGGATACCGCCCCGGCGGCGCTGGCTTCGCTCGTGGCAGAATATGGCGCGCTGACACTACTGAAGGTTCTTAGCATGGCGCTCTCCGACGCGGAGCTGTGCAGCGAATGGCTGGATGTGGCGCGCTCTCCCCAGGAGCTCGCGGAGCAGTGGCACGAAGCAGCATTCAGCATGGCGGCGACCGCACTCCCCCTGTTGCTGGCAACTCAGCGTGTGCGGGACGCTCTAAACACCGTCTGTTTTGTCGAGCCATTGGATGAGAGCGACAAACTGGCGCAGCTTCGCGACACTGCGCTGGAGCCGGCGAGAACGCTGTCGGCATCCGGCAATTTCTCGCCGGACAAACTCACGGCCGCCATCGGCCTGAGCGGACTACGCGCCCCCGGGAATGCCGGCGCAGCGGCGAAGTGGCCGTCCGCGGAAGAGTTGGCGAAGATGAGGGAGTCTCTGCGAGTTCTGTCACAGGCATTCAAGCCCTTGGATGCCTTGCGGGAAGAGCACTTTGCTGGTGGATCCTTTCAGCGTTGCGCCCAGCAGACCGCCCTGCTGATGGATGAACTGCGGCTCATCCATTGCGAGTTCCAGAACACGAAGAAGGCGCAATCGCTGCTGAGTTTCGACGACCTGCAACTCAGCGCACACGCGATGCTGAAGAGCTCTCCGGCCACGCGGCAGCGCTATCAGGAAAAATTCAGGCAGGTTATGGTCGATGAGTTCCAAGATACCAGCCGACTGCAAACTGAAATCGCATGGATGCTCGCCGGCAGCGCGAATGGCTGCCAGGAACCGCCCGCCGGCCGACTGTTTGTTGTCGGGGACGCCAAGCAATCGATCTACCGATTTCGGGGAGCGGACGTAACAGTCTTCAACTCGACGCGCGACGCCTTTGATAAGTCTCCCACCGCGCGTGTCTTTCATCTCAGCGCCAACTTCCGAAGTCAACCGTCTCTCTTGGAGTTCTTCAACGAGAGCTTCTCCGATCCTGCTCTCATGGGAACGGATCCCTGCCGTCCGGCGTATGAAGTTTTCTATGAACCACTCGACCCCTCACCTGACCGACCGGAGAGCGTCGTCCCGCCCGTTCATGTCCAGGTGGTTCGGTCGGCGGTAAACCGGGGCGAGGAAGAACCCGAAGACGGTGACTCTGAACTGCTGAGCCTGAGCGTGCTTCGTGAGTGGGAGGGAGATGCGCTCGCGCGGAGGATACAGGACTTGGTGGGGTCGGGAACGAAGGTCTATGACCGCGATGCCAGGCAGTTGCGTCCGGTGTGCTATGGCGATATAGCAATACTGTTCCGATCCATGACGGACGCGTCCCTCTACGAACGCGCCCTGCGTCTGTCGAACGTTCCCTACTACATTGAGGCTGGACGCGGCTTTTTCCAGCGCCTGGAAATCGTTGACATTCTAAGTATTCTCCAGCACCTCGAGCGACCGGATGACGCTTTCCACCTCGCCGCGGTGTTGCGCTGTCCCTGTGTCGCCATATCCGATGTCACGCTCTACTGGCTGTCCACCGGGAGGGGTCTGTTGGCCAACTTCCACAGAATCGGCAGGGGCGAGATTCCAGACGAAATGCCTCTATCAGAGCCAGAACTGGAGAAGCTGCAATTCGCGGCGACCGCCTTTGGGCGACTGCGGAGCATCAAAAATCGGCTTCCCCTTTCCCGACTCATTGAGGAGGTCCTCAACGCGACGGGCATGACGGCGGTATTGCTGACTCAGTTCAACGGTGAGCGGGCGGCGGCCAACCTGCGCAAGCTGACGGAGGTGGCACGCGAGGTAGAACGCTCCGGACTTTTTTCGCTGCAGGATTTCATCCGTCACCTGGATGACCTTCGGCTTGAGGAAGAGCGAGAAAGCGAGGCCGCCGTTGAGGAGGAAGGTGGCAATGTGGTCAGGATTCTCACCGTCCACAAGTCGAAGGGGCTTCAGTTCCCTGTGGTAATTCTTCCCGATCTGCTGCGCGGGAAGCAATGGCGACAGGTAGCGCCGGTGATGTTGAGCCGCACGCACGGCATCATCTGCAAAGTGAGGGACGGAAGAGGCACGCGAGTGTATCCCGGCGTCACACAGCTATTCCACGACGATGAGGCGCAGCGTGACCTGGCCGAATCGCGACGGCTGTTGTATGTGGGTATGACGCGCGCAGGAGATCATCTGCTGTTGAGCGGAGCGCACTGTACCCGGGGAACTCGCCAGCCCAAACCGGAAGAAACGTGGATGGGGTGGATCTCGTCAGCTGTAGAGCTTGGTCTCTTCGCTACGGACTCGCAGCGAGTCCGCGAAGACAAGACGCCGTCATCATCTGTGTCGGTAAGATGCGACATCCTGCCGGTAGAAGGAGAAGTTCCATTCCGTCGGACGGGCCGACACCACCCGCCCCTCGCCGGCGAGATGACAACCGCTCTGCAAAATGGCGAGCCTCTCTCCAATGCTCCACCCGACGCGGCGCTCCAGCGACGGATCAGTTCTATCTCACCCGATTGGTCCGCGCTGCGAACCTTGTCGGTCACCCAGTTGCTGCGCTACATGCGCTGCCCGCACCATTTCTATCTGCGTAACCTGGAAGGCATTCCGGACATGCCGGTTGGCCCCCAGGAGGCTGCTTTGTCAAAGGGCAACCGTCTCTCCGCGGCCGAACGAGGCACACTGATCCACCGGGTCCTGCAGGCCGTCAGCTTGACGGGATCCGCCAGTATCCCCCAGGCCGTCGCGGATTCGCTGGCCGAGATCGTCCAACGCCCGGACGACCTTTTGCGGCGGGCAGAAATGGAGTTGCTGCAGGTCGCAGAACATTTTCTCAGGAGCGCAGTCGTGGAGTGGCTTGAGGAGGTCGATACCCAGAGCGTGGAATTGCCGTTTTCGTGTCTCGTTGGCGACTACGTTGTGGAAGGGATCATCGACTGGGGCGGCGAAACCAGCGGCGTGTTGACGCACTTGCTGGACTACAAGACGGGGAAGGACCTTTCCACGGAGAAGAAGGCGGAGTACCAGTTTCAGCTTGGTCTCTATGCCCACGCGCTGGAACTTGCCGGGAATACGCTGCGACGCGCGGGGATCTATTTTGTTGACGAGAACCGGCTCGAGGAATTTGACGTTCACAGTAGCGTGAGGCACTCTGTAGAAATGACAGTCGAAGCATGTGGTCGAATCAGCGACGGCAACTTTGCCCCTTGTCCCGGTGAGCATTGCGCGTTCTGCCAGCAAGCATGGGCGTGTTCCGATCGGGAATGAGCGGGGCGTTACGAGTGCAGGCCCTTGATCCACCATCCGGAGGAGGAGAGGAAGTTGCGGCGCCTTGTGAATGCTGAGGAGGAGTGAGGTAGGTTGAGTGAGTAAACTCACCAACGAGGTGCAGGAATGGCATTACAGGGTCTTTTG
>Ga0210051_1000605_pt1 | contig 34127 bp, 22 predicted proteins | sample CryGey092014_all_FD_185464 | JGI IMG/M metagenome (GOLD analysis project Ga0210051, IMG submission 185464) | Groundwater microbial communities from aquifer - Crystal Geyser CG23_combo_of_CG06-09_8/20/14_all (SPAdes) (version 2) | ecosystem: Environmental > Aquatic > Deep subsurface > Groundwater...
TGCACACTCTGGTGGGGCACCGCGCATGCTCGGTCGGACACCGTGCGGGCTTGGCCGAATTCCTCCCGACGCAGTTGGCCGCTCGACCTGCTATGATAGGTGCGTGACTTCAGCCGTTCATCGGCTTCCTGCAGTAGAACACAGCCGGAAGGATGGTGCAGGATGAGCCAGAGAAGGTATTCGATGGAGGACGAGATCGACCGGGCGCTGAACTGCCGTGGCGCGGTGGCGGAACTGCCGAGCGCGATCAACGAAATGACGGTGGCGGCGTGGGACGCGCTGATCGCGGCGGGGCGCGCCGCAATCCAGGCCGCAGAAGAGCAGGAGGACGACGCGGACGTGGCGGCGGCGCTGATGCGCAACAAGGTGGACGAGCTGAACGCCAACTTGCAGTCGATCCGCGCCATTGCGAAGGCGCAGTTCAAGCGGTCCAATCCGGTGGTGGCCGGTCAGTTCGAGTCCACTCCGTCGTACGCCAAAGCCCCCGAAGACGTCCTCTCGCGGGCAGTGGCGGTAAACGCCGCCTGGAGCCACCACCCCGGACACGTGGGAGCCGATCCCCGCCCTCGACCGGGCCGCCTTCGCGGCGAAGATCGCGGAGGCCGAGAACCTGGTGAAGACCGCCGTCGAGAAGGAGAAGAACGCGAGCTTGGCAGCGGCGCTGCGCCTGGAGAAGTCGGCCGAGATCCACGACACCAACGTCGCCTGGTACGCCGTGGCGAAGAACTCCTTCCTGCCCGGCTCACCCGAGCGCACCATGATCGAAGGCACCGTCATCCACCACCACCAGTCGGAACCCGGCCCGCAACCGCCGGCCGTGTCGTAGAGCCGGGCGGGCGGGGGCTGTGAGGGGGTAGGAGGGGCGCGGTCAGCGACGCCGTTCGTCCAAGAGCCGCTCCTCGAAGACCTGCGCCCCCACGTCCGGCCATACTCGCTCAGGTCCAGTCCATCGTTCCAAGAGACGCCGCATTTCCACGTGTCCGGTCAGACTACAGCCGCCTTCTCCAAGACCCACTGGCGAACGAGCTCCGTGTCCTTGACGCCCCGTCGCTTCGCCATGGAGCGGATGGACTCGGCGGCATTGGCCGGCAATTCTATCGAGAGTCTCCGGTTTCGCTCGAAGACCCGTTCCTCAACTTCCTCGAACTGCTCATCGAAGTCGGTGAGGTCCTGCGTGTCCCAGAAGCGCGCCAATTCCTGAATGGAGTCGGTCGGGGGGAGCGTTGGCTTGGTCATCGGTTCCGCCATTTCTGGTACCTCCGCTTCTCGCGCTCGGTCATGGGCCTTGCGGTGACCGGGTAGCCGTTGCCATCGGGAAACGCGATCACCACACAGAAGAGACGCCGACCGGCACCGGTCTCGCCCAACACGTAGTACGCCGGATTCGGTCCGTCGGCTCTCGCCCGCAGTACGAGCGCCGTGCCAAAGCAGACCTCCTCAACTTCGTCTGGGCTCACGCCATGTAGCGCGAGGTGGTCAACTCGGTCATCTGGCCATAGCAGGCGACGAATCCTCATGCGATTGTGCCGTGGGTGGCGCCGCAGGTCAAGGTGGAGGCTGAGGGCACTCCGCCTTGACCCGGAATTCTACGCGACTCTGCGAGCAATGACAACCGTGGCAGACACATCGGTGGTCGCAGCTTCCACCCTCTTGCCCGGAAGTACCGGTCCCGAACTCACTTGCCGCGCGCGTTGCCGAACAACTCCACTTGGAGCCTCGGGCAGTAGCGGAAGCCGCGGTCTTTGCAGGCTTCGACGACCCACTCCGCGCGGCGGCTGAGCGTGGCGGCGTCGGTGCCCTCCGGCATGAGCTGCACCTGCTGCAGGGGCACGTTGCGCAACTGACTCAGGATTGAGTCGATCTCCTCCAGGTCCGCCGGTTCGCGCACCACGAACTTGAGCTGGTGGTGGTACTCGTCGATCAGGCGTTGCAGGATGGGCAGGTCGAGGCGGTGCTGCTCGTGGGCGAGGGCGTGCTTGCCGGCGTCGCGCTGCCAGGGGGTGGAGTTGGCCAGCTTGGGGCTGAGGGACAGCAGGTCGCATTGGACCGGCTGGTAGACGTTGCCCGAGGTCTCGACCGTGACGTGCCACCCGTCGTCGGCGAAGCGTTGGGTCAGCTCAACTGCCTCCGGCGCGATCAGCGGCTCGCCGCCGGTGAAGACGAGGTGCTTGGGGACGTTCTCTGTCGGGAGAAGCGCGGTTGCCCGAGTCAGGATGGCGTCGAGCGGCAGCTCCTCGAAGACCGGCTCCCACGACGCGTGCGGCGTGTCGCACCATTCGCAGCGGAGGTTGCACCCGGCGGTCCGCACGAACACGGAGGGCACCCCGGCAAGCTCCCCCTCGCCCTGGATGGAGTAGAAGATCTCGGCAATGCGCATGGGGATGGCGGGTGACGAGTGGCGACCTGCGGCGGGTCGTCAGTCGATAGGCAGGTCGCGCGTCAGACGCGCTTCGTTGGAGCAGGTCTCGGCGATGCGGACCTCGCTGACGTAGCAGCGGTCGTCGTCCAGTAGTTCGCTGGCGACGCGGAGCAGCTCGGCGCAGAGCTCCTCCGAGCTGGGGCTTCGCGCTTCCAACACGTAGTGCTTCTGGTTGTCGTCGCGGAGGAAGTGCAGGAAGGACTGGTCGCGGCTGTCGACGAGGGTGGCGTGGTCCCAGTAGTCGTCGAGCCAGTGCTGGACCCGCTTCATCTCAGCGAAGTCAATCACAAACCCCGCCTCCGAGAGCGCGACGCCAGGGCGCAGCGTCACCTGCACCGTCGCCAACCAGCTATGGCCGTGGTTCTGGGCGCACTTGCCGTCGTAGTCGTAAGCAAGCCGGTGCGCGGCTTCCCAGCGGAATTGTCGGGTCACGTGGTGGGTGGGCAAGGTGGTTAGCTCTCAGCTATCAGCTTTCAGCCGTCAGCTATTGGTGGGTGGTGCTCCCGTGAGAACGGGTGTCACGTGCCAGGTGTCAGGTGTCATGTGCCGGGTGTCAGGTCAACGGCGTCACTGCACACGGGGCGACCGGCTGGCGCCTACCTTCCCGGCTCAGCCGCGTTCCGGCACCAGTTCCAGCGTGACAATCTGCTTGGGCGCTACGTCGAGGGTGACGGAGTGCTCGTGGACTGCGAGCTGGTCGAGGCGTCGCTCGTCCAGGTTGGTCTGGTGCGCCTCCGCGATCACCCAGGGGACGGATAGCACGGCTGCTGCGGAGGTCGCGCGCGGGTTGTAGAACCGGACGATGATCGAGTCGCGGTGTTCGCACTTCTTCAGGGCGGAAAGCACCAACGTGTCGGGGGTCAGCGTCAGCAGTGAGCCGCTCGGCGGCAAGTCGCCCGGGTGCACCTCGGCAGGGATCGTGTCGGGAGCCCAGTTGAAGCAGTAGGCGTCTTGCTGGGCGGGCGACTGCTCGAAGGGGCCGGCGTGCGGGATGATCGAGTACTCGGTCACGTATTCGCTCTGGCACTGCGCATCGGGCGTCGGGAACTCGCCCCAATCGCCGATCTCGCCGACGGCGCGAAGCAGCGTCAGGGCGAGGGTGTTGCGGCCGTCGCGAAGCACTTCATATTCGGGCAGACCGAGGTTGGCAAGGGTGAGTCCCTTCGACTCGTCGCTGACATCGACAAACGCCTGCTGCGGCTGGCAGTTGGAGGGGTTCGTCCACCCGTGCCAAGGGCGGATCGGCCGACGGACGAGGTCGAACTGACCATCGATGGTGGCATAGTCGGCTTCGACATCGGTGGGAAACAGCGCCCGCAGGCGGTGGTTGCCCTTCCGGTTGTCGATCTCTGTGCGGACGTCCACTCGCCGGGAGTCGCGCCCGAGCGTGACGAAGCACCGCACACCCAACGCGCCCTGATCGGACATGCTGCCGTGCAGCTCCCATGTTTGGTACAGCGGAGTCGCGAACTGGCTCTGCTTCTCCAGCCGGATGTTCCACGTCACGTCTTCCTCGGGCGCGCGGTAGTTGTACTCGTCGCCGGCGTCGCGGCTGTCCTGAAGCTGGTTCAGCCCGCGGAAGGTGAAGCCGGAGGTCAGTTCGCGGACGTTGAGCGTGCCGTCGGCGGCCAACTCCACCGACAGGAACTCGTTCGCCATTGCGTCGCTGTCCGGCAACGCGAACGGCCGGGACTCACGCGGGCGGATAAAGTAGGTCGCGTAGCCCAACGGCGGCAGTTCCATCGGGATTCCGGCACAGATGCGCCGGCGTTGGTAGGTCTCGCGGAAGCGGTCGTCCGGCAGGTGGTACCCCCACTGAACGCCGTGATCGTGTTCGAGGCAGGCTTCGACCAGATTGCCCTGTCCGTCGAATACCTCCACGTCGGGGACTGCCGCGTCCTCCGCGAAGTCCGCGGAGCAGACGACCATCTCGGTTCGGCGAATGGCGAGCGGGTTGAACACCAGCACCGGCTTGGCGCCGTCGGGGCAGGCCGAGGTGTCGACATGCTCGGCAAGCCGCTCCATCGCCTCCCGGCTGAGCTGTCGCGCCAGCGTCTCGGACTTCTGGAAGCGCACCTCCATCTCCCGGTGCACCTCATCGCAACTGCAGCCGCAGATGCTGTCGTGCGGGTGGTTCTGCAGCAGCAGCCGCCAACAGTAGTCGATCAGGTCGTGGTCGTACTTCGCGCCCAGCAGCCACGCCAGGGCCGAGAACGGCTCCGCCCACTTCTCAAGTTCCGTCTGGCACCGCCAGTTGGCCTGCTTCAGGTAGAGCCGGCTGCTCAGCACGTTGGTCAGCGTGCCCCAGCCGTCGGTGAACTGGTTGCGCAGCTCACCTTCGACAGTCTGCAGCTCGCCGGCCGCGGCGGCAGCCGCCTCCACATACTCGCCCAGGCTCGAGTGCCGAAACTCAATCTCGGGAAACAGCTCTCGCGCGACGACCAGCGCCTGCGTGAGGTCCTTCTGCGTGGGCGTATGGTCGCAGCCGTTCATCAACAGCAGTTGCGGCGTAGTGGCGAAGCGCTCGCACGCAGCCAGGCGTTGCGTCATCCAGTCGCGACACGCATCCGGCTGAGTAGGCATCTCCATCCCGTTGCTGTACCAGTTGGCCATGAAGACCGAGAGCACGGCTGAGCCGTCCGGCGCGCGCCAGGTGAACTCGGACTTGTAGCCTCGTTCTGCCTCGGGTGTGACGGCGGGCAAGGCGGGATTCCAGTTGTTGACCCCGCGGCCGAAGACCGCATTGTCGATGCCGAACCCACGCAGGATCTGGGGCATCTGGGAGACATGCCCGAACGCATCGGCCAGGTATCCAACACGCAACGGCTCGCCAAACTCTCGCGCAGCCTTCAGCCCATAGAGCAGGTCCCGCACGTTCGCCTCGCCACTGATGAGGAACTCATCCTGCAGCACGTACCACGGTCCAACGCTCAGTCGCCCTGCCGCCACCGCCGCTTGGACGCGCTCCCGCTGGTGCGGCCGAATCTCCAGGTAGTCATGCAGCGGGATCATCTGCCCGTCCAAGTGGAAATGCCGGAACTCGGAGTCGGCGTGGAGCAGGTCCAGCAAGTCGTCGATCAGCCTGACCAGCCGTCGGCGATGCAGCTCAAACGGCATGTACCACTCGCGATCCCAGTGGGTATGTGAGACGACATGAACGGTCTTCTGTGACATCGAGGCTCCAGTACGCCCAGCGCGTGGTCAGTGCAGGCAGGCGGACACGTTCCACGTATTCGCCAGTGAGTGCCACGCGTGGCGCGCGCTGTCGCGCCTCCTTCTACCCGAGGACGGCGCTGAGGCGCTCAGACTGCGCTGGAGTCAGGGGCGGGTCCGGCGGCTTCGCGTAGTCGATCCGGTCGGCGTAGGCGCCGTTGTCGTACGCTCTGTCGAGACACGCCTGGAGGGGGAGCCTCACGTCCGGGTCGTCCGGCAGGAGGGGAATCAGGAGGTCGGGGAGGGGCTCGGCGAGGGAGATTGGGTACAGCTCGTAGCGCAGGTTCGCGGGCTGGCGCACGACAGAGGCGAGGTAGTCGAACGGGGCGACTCGTTCGAGAAGTCGCTCCGACGCGGCGACGGTGTGCTCGCCGGAACGAAGCAGGTCGATCTCCACAAGGTGCGCCGAGCTGTTGCGGATCTCGAACTGCTTGCGGCGATAGGCAATCCGTCCCTCGCCGCTAGCCGCCTTGTTGGCGGGGCTGAGCAGCTCGATCACGGTGACGAGGGTGTCGTCACCAGTGGTGCGGATCTCGACCGTGGGCTCCCGGACGGGGTCGTCCTCGACGGCGCTCAGGTCCTCGAGCACCACCGGCAGAGAGAAGGCAAGGGCCGCGCTGTACGCGGGCGACGGCTCGCGCAGCAGAGGGATTGGTCGGATGGAGACGGTCACGTCCGGATAGACACTCCGGTTGGTGGTCTCGACGTACAGGCGCTCGTCCATTGCGGCGTGGTAGCGCGGGCGAAGCGCCGGCTGAAGGGCGTCGCGGAGGTATGTCAGGAACGCGTGATGGAAGTCTCGCCAGTACCGCGGCGACTCCAGATACGGATCCATCCCGGGGAATCGACTGGGCATGTCTGTCACCTCGTGTTCGCGTATTGTAGCCCACCAAGCACGAGCCGACGGCGGCCGGTTCGTTGGAGGCGGGACTGCTCGCGCAGCCCGCCCACCTCGGGAGGAACCCGCCGTTGCCCCACGAACACTGGTTGGGAAGGGATGGCTGCGAACCATGGCAAGTGTGACAACAGCGGAGATCGTCGAAGGGCTTCGCCGGCTGGGCGTCGAGCGGGGCATGAAGCTGATGGTCCACAGCTCTCTCAGGTCGTTTGGGCACGTCGACGGCGGAGCGGAGGCGGTGATCGCGGCGCTGGTGGACGCCGTCGGCCCGGACGGCACCCTCATGATGCCCTCGTTCAACCATGGCGCGCCTTTCAAGGCAGGCGGAGCGAACCTCTACGACCCGTTGGAGACGCCGACGGTCGACGGGAAGATCCCTGATACGTTCTGGCGGATGCCGGGAGTGCTGCGTAGCCTGGACCCGACCCACGCCTATGCCGTCTGGGGAGCGGACGCCGAGCGTTACACGCGGGAGCATCATCTGACGCTGACGATGGGTGAGGACTCACCGTTGGGCCTGCTGGCGCGCGAGGGTGGGTACCAGCTCAACCTTGGCACCTCGCACCACACGACCACCGCGAAGCACGTCGCCGAGATGTGGCGGCGCACCCCGTGCCTGGGGCTGCGCACGGAAGCCTATCCCGGGAGGATGCCGGACGGTTCGGTGCAACTCCTGCGTACCTGGGGCTGGCGCAAGCAAAGCTGCCCGTTGACTGAATCCGGCGAGTACATCGAGGCCGAGATGGAGCGCCTCAACATGCAGCACAAGACGCAGATTGGCGCCGCCACCGTGACGCTCCTGAAGCTGACGGACTGCCTCGAAGCCATCTGGGGGCTGCTCGACAACGGCCATGCCGGCCACCCGCCCTGCTCTCAATGCCCGATCAGGCCGCGGACGTGCGAGTGGACGGTGGAGTCTGACTGGGACGAGGAACGAAGACGGCCGCGCAACGGATGACGGGGGGCCTCAAGCCCCCAAGTCACCTCTTCGGGGGCCACTCAATCGTGGGGCTCAGCCTCGCGCCCACGCCCGCGAACCCGCCGGGCATCATCACAATGGTGTCGAAGCGCTCCAGCACGAAGGCGCCGTCGGCGTTGAGGAGATCGTCCGCGACGTGCTGGACCACGACCTCGCCGACGAAGACGTCGTGATCACCGGTCACCAGAACGTCGACTACCTTGCACTCGAGGTTGACCGGACACTCCGCGATGAGTGGCGGGCGGACCTGTTCTGACGGCACCGCCGTCAGCCCGAACTCGGCGAACTTGTCCACCCCGTCGCGTCCCGACACGCTGCCGCACTGAAGGACTTGGTCGAGCATGCCGGAAGTCGGCAGGTTGACGACGTACTCCCGTTGGGCGGAGATGAGCTCGTGGGAGTATGTCGCCTTCCGCAGGGCGATGCCCACCCAGATAGGCTCGCGGATGCTGAGGTTGAAGACCTCGCCGAGGGTGATGATGTTGGGGCGCCCTTCGGCGTCGATGGACGTGATGAGCCCGGTTGGGGTGGGGTAGACGGGGCGCGACGGGGTGCGCTGTACCTTTGGCATGTTCTGCTCTCCTGTAGCCGAACTCGTAGCCACGAGCGCCAAGCGAGTGGAAGCCCGTCGCGAGGTCCCTCGACTTGGCGCCCCTGGGGCGCCCGCGCACAAACGCCCGGCGTTTGATCGGGCTACGTGCTGGCTACGCCTTCGAGAGCGCGACAACCTGAGCGACTAACCCAGCGTTGACTGGGCACGGGACTCCAGCCTGCTCTCCGGCCCGGACGATAGCACCGTTGATGGCGTCGATCTCCGTTTGGCGGCCGGCCTCGATGTCTTGGCGCATTGACGAGACGTTAGTGGCGGTGGCGTGACACGTCTGCACGACTGCCTCCAGCAGTTCCTGCTCGACGAATGCGTGTCCCCGGGTAGCCGCGACAGCAGTCGCCTCGCGGATGGCAGCGTGGGCCGTGTCCATTGCGTCGGACAGCGTCGGCAGTTCGCCGTTGGAGACGCCGTAGATCGCTGTCAGTGGGTTGATGACGGCGTTGACGATTGCCTTCCGCCAGAGCGCTTCGTCGATGTCCGGCACAGAGCCGAGAAACACGGCGGTGGAGCCGAACTCGGCCGCAACCAGCGCGCCCGCACCGTCTGCCTTGGCGCCCAACAGCATCCGCCGATCCGGGGTGACCACCACCCGTCCCTCGCTGAGCAACCGACTGCCGAAGTACGTGACGCCTGCCAGCACCGACGCCCGGGGGAGCGCCTCCCGCAGGCACTCGACGTTGCCCAGGCCGTTCTGCACGGTGAGGACTACCACGCCGTCGCGGCACCGGCTCCGCAGCGTGTCCGCGAGCGAGCGCGTGGCATGTGCCTTCACGCACACCAGCACCAGGTCGGCACCAGCCAATGTGCCGCTGTCGGCCGTGACGGCGACGGCAACGACCTCCTCGCCGCGTTCGTCGGTGACGGCGATCCCGCTGTCTGCGAGCCGCTGTGCTCGTGCCGGTTGGTGATCGAGAAGCGTCACTTCGCGGCCGGCACGAGTCAGTTCCGCGGTCAGGAAGCACCCGAGCGCGCCGGGACCGACGACTACTGTGTAGCTGGGAGCAGGGGAGGGCACCATCACGCGGGGGAGGTTCTCCGGAGCTGCGCGCGATCCTGCTGCAGGGCGGTGCTGGAACCTCGGAGAGAGAGGAGTGTCAGAGAGTGCCAGTTGACTCCGGTCACCGCGCGGGAGGACTCGCCAATGGTCAGACGCTTCGCTCACTCGCTGCTCCTCGTCAGTCTGGCCGCGTGTGGCGCGGAAGATGGCCGGCAGCCGTGGGAGTGGCCGGCGCCGTTCCCGGAAGGGAATCGACAGACGCTCAACACCTACCACGTGCTCCACGTTGCCGGGACGCCGGAGCAGATGGGGGAGCAGCACGGGCGGCTGATGCGGAAGGAAGTGCGGCGCGTCATCGACGATCTCATCGTCAATGGCGAAGGCAACTTCGGCAACAGGTACGACGAGTTGATCGAGGGCACAAAGGTCATGGAGCCCTATCAGCCCGAGGAGTTCCGCCGCGAGATGAGGGCGTTGGCGGAGGCGGCCGGCGTGAAGTACCTCGACGTGGTGGCGGCGCAGCTCTGGGGCGATGTGTGGCGGGGGCGGCCGGCTACGTATGCGAAGGGCTGGGGCTGCACGTCCTATGGCGCTTTCGGCCCCGCGACTCAGACCGGCGAGATCCTCTGCGGGAGGAACATGGACTGGTTCGACCACGGTGTCAGTGAGTACGCGGCGGTGTTGATCCACTTCACGCCAGACAAGGGGCTGCCCTTTGTGACGGTGACGTGGGCAGGGGTGATCAACGGCTGGACTGCCATGAACGCCAGAGGCATCGTCGTCGCCAACAACAACGGCTACGACGGCAGGCACACACAACTCGAAGCCATTTCCACGTGCTTCCTGCTCAGGAAGGTGGCGCAGTATGCGAGCTCGGTGGAGGACGGCATCGACCTGATTCGCAACGCGCGCCGCGCCTGCGGCACAAATCTCATCGTGGCTGGCGGCGACCCGCCGAATGCCGCAGTCGCCGAGTTCGACTCGGAGAACCTCGAGGTCCGGTGGGCGAAGGACGGCTACGTCACCGCCGACAACAGCTTCTACAACCTGTACGAGGCGCCAGGCGCGGCAGTTTCAGAGTGGTCGCGCGCCGGCAGACTGGTCCAGCTCATTCGGGAGAACTATGGTCGGGCCGACCGCACGATGAACTTCGCCGCCGCCCCCGGGGTCGCCTTGACCGGGATCAACCTCCACTCGGCGGTCCTCTTCCCAAAGGACCTCACGCTCAAGGTATCCATGGGGCAGTTCCCGGCGGTCGAGCACCCATACCGCGGGTTCCGGCTGACGCGGCAGGGAATCGTGTCGACGGAGTAGGGCCGGCTTCGCGGCTGGGCGACGCCCTGCCGGGGCTGCCAGACCCTGGTATCGCGGGTCCAAAGTGATTGAGCGACGGACGGCCTTGCACTTTGGCCGCAATGCGTGGATAATACTACTCGCACGGAGAGTGGACTGCCGTGTCCTTGCCGAGCAGTCCTCCGGGCGAAAGGAGGTGCATACAGAATGATTCGTCGCTTGTTCGTTGAGGAAGAGGGACAGACCCTCGTCGAGTACGGGCTGCTGGTGTCGTTGATCGCCCTGGTCGTGATCGCGATCCTGACCGTTCTCGGTCGGAAGGTCCGCAACCTGTTCGTTACCGTCAACACCAACATCAAGTCCTCCACCTGATGCCGCTGGTGCTGAGCCCTGCTTGCGCCGCCTGCCTGCCGTCTGGGGCCCGGCGCTTTCTTTTTGCCTGGACTCCGGTGTCGGCACTCCGGGCAGCATCGCGCGATGGGCCGCGCGGAGGGTCTGGGGCGCGCTCGCGGCGGAAGCGCCCGCAGCCCGCGTCCTGGCCGTTGCGCAAGGACAGCCCAAAGGGCATGGCGAATGGGTAGGCCATGGCTGCTTGCCAGGAGGTGCTTGCGTGTCCAGAGCGCTGTTGCTGTGTGCGTTTTCTTTCGGAGCTGTCCCATTGGCTTCGGCGGCCCCGCTGACCTTCTTCGTCTCTCCCGTCGGCAACGATGCTTGGTCGGGGAGGCTGCCTACGGCCAATGCCGCCCGGACAGACGGCCCCTTCGCGACCCTCGCTGGCGCCCGCGACGGCGTCCGCAAGGCCCGCGCCGAGGGACAGGTGACCGAGGCTACCGTCCAGGTGCGCGCCGGGAAGTACTGTCTGGACGAGACCGTCACCTTCGCGCCCCGCGATGGCAGCCTGACGTTTGCCGCCTACAACGGGGAGCAGCCGCAGCTCATCGGCGGGCGCTTCATTCACGGACTCCGGCCGGGGCCGAACGGCGTCTGGTCGGTGGCGTTGCCGGCGGTCAAGGAGGGCACGTGGAGCTTTCGCTCGCTTTTCGTGGACGGGAAGCGTATGGTCCGTGCGCGGCATCCCAACTTCGACCCGACCGACCCATACCGCAAGGGCTTCCTCTACGCCGCCCGCGACGCTAGCGCGTTTGGCGTGTCGGTGGGCTGCATCCACAACGTCGGCGACTGGATGGAGTACAAGCTCACTGTGCCGACTGACGGCGAGTATGCGCTGTGGACCTTCTATGGCGCCGAGAACAAGCCCTTCGGCAACGACAACATGGGGGGGCGCACGGTGATGAAGGTGGACGAGGGCGAGGGTGCGTTGCTGCAGAACCTGCCGGACACCGGCGGCTGGAGCACCCTCAAGTGGACCCAGAACGCCACCCTCAAGCTCACAGCCGGAGAGCACGTTCTGCACTGGGAGAACCTGAAGGGCGGCGGGCTGAACCTGGAGGCCTTTGCCCTGAGCAGCGATCTTGCCTGGCTGCCAGTTAGCACCCGCTTGCCGGCGGTTGCCGCCGGCAAGCAACTGCTGCTGATCCAGGCCGAGAACTTCGTCGCCTCCCACGGGCCGCAATTGACGGTGATCGGTTCAGGATCGGGCGAGAAGGACCGCTTCTACTACGCGGCCGGAGACCTGCAGCCCGAGTGGGCGAAGGCGCCGGGCGCTGAGATGCACATCTTCCAGACCGGCAACTGCCGAGCCTTCAAGGAGATCTGCTTCCTGACCGGGATCGACCCCGAGGAACGGCTGGTCACGCTGTCCGGTCCCGAGTGCACGTCAGTTCTGCAGGCCGGCGACCGCTACTTCGTCGAGAACGTCCGCGACCTGCTCGACGCGCCGGGCGAGTGGTACGTGGACCAGCAAGCCGGAGTGCTGTACTTGATGCCGCCGAAGGGGTTCTCTGAGAAGTCCGAAGTCATGGCCCCGACGGTCGGGCGGATCATCGAGGCACCCGAGGGGGCAGACGGTCTGCGCTTCACCGGTCTCACCTTCCGGGGCGGCGACTGGAGCTTCGACGATGGCTGCGTCGCGTACGGCATGGGCAACAATGGCGTCCTCTACCTGAAGGACGCCCGCAACTGCGCGGTCAGCAACTGCAGCTTCACGAACCTCGGCAAAGACGCGGTGTGCCTCGAAGGTGGCGAGGGCAACCTCCTCTCGGGCAACGAGATCACCGACAGCGCCGAGGGTGGAATCGACGTCAACGGCGGCAAGGGAAACCTCATCGAGAAGAACCACATTCACCACCTCGGGCAGGTCTACAAACACAACGGCGGCATCACGCTGCAGAACGGCGCCAGCGACAACACGGTCCGCCAGAACATCGTCCATGACGTGACCCGTTACGGCATCACCATGAAGTTAGCCGGTCACGACAACCTCATCGAGCACAACCGGGTGCTCAACACCAACCTCGAGACCTACGACACCGGCGGCATCGAGGTCACCCAACAGGACCGCGACGACCGTAGCGGGACGAAGATCGTCGGCAATGTCGTCGGCGACACGGTGGGCTACTCCTCCACCGGCGACCAGCCCGCCTTCCTGTCGTGGGGCATCTACCTCGACAGCTTCGCCGGGGGCTACACCGTCACCAACAACGTCGTCCACCGGAGCCAGCACGGCGGGATCATGTTCCAGGGCGGCAAGGACAATCTGGTCTTCAACAACATCTTCGTCGACGGACAGGTCGGTCAAGGGCACATCAGCAACTTCGCCAAGAACCAGACCGGGTGCACGCTGGAGCGCAATGTCATCTCGTTCAGCAACCCGCAAGCGCTCCTGTTCGCCTCGGGCGCACTGACGCCGGAGGTCATCCGCATCGACCGCAACCTGTACTTTTGCCCCGGCTTGACCGAGTACAAGCCTGGCTACAGCTACAAGACCTTCGCGGAGTGGCAGCAGGCAGGCTTCGATGTGCACTCGATCCTTGGCGACCCGCTGTTCGTCAACGCCGCGGAGGACGACTACCGCCTCAAGCCCGACAGTCCGGCCTTCAAGCTGGGCTTCGAGCAGATCGACCTCTCCCAAGTGCCGTCCTGCAAGTGCCGTCTCGAGAAGCTGGCCCCGAGCTTCTTCGAAGGTAAGCCGTGGCCGCGCGGTCAGTCCGTAATCACCAATCCACTTAGATCGGAGAATCCCCATGCACCGTAACCCCTCCGCCCGCCTGTGCTGTACCGTCCTGTTGTCCGCCGTGCTTGCGCTCACGGTTAGCGACGCCGCCCCCGACCTGTATCCCGATCCCGGCTTCGAGGGCTCGGGCGAGCCGGGCAATGCCCGCACGGGGGAGCGCGCCGGGCACCTGGAGGTGGACGCCGCAAACCACTGGGCTGCCCTCGGCGGGCAACTCGAGGTCGAGCCGTTCGCCCGGTATCGAGTGACCGAGTGGTACCAGGCCCGCGTCGGGCGCGGGACCTTCTATGCCCCCTACTGCTACGACTGGGACAGCTACGAGTGGGCATTCGTGTCGGCCAAGACCGTGCCGACCACGGCCGAGTGGACCCGGTCCGAGGCGACCTTCGTTTCCCCCAACAGCACAATGTACGTGCATCCGCTGGCCTACATCGACGCGGAGAACTCCGAAGGCTGGGTGGATGACATTGTCGTCGAGAAGATCGCCGAACCCGCCCAGGTGATGGCCGAACTCAAAGCCAAGGCCGCTCCCAGCGAAGACGAACGCCGTTTGCTGGGACGCTGGTGCGTGCAGCAGGGCAAGGTGGACGCTGCACGCCGGCTGATGGAATCGGCCGACGGATTGCTGCGCGCGGATCTGGCCACCGTCCTGGCCCGAGCGACGAAGGACCCGGCGCAACGCCGCCCCTACCTGGTGCAGGTCGCGGCCTACGGCGGCCCTACCTACTACCAAGGCATGCAGCGCTTCGGCGAGCTGACTGCCGACATGACTGCTGCGGAGAAGGTCGCCGTTGCGGCAGAGGCGGTGCAACTGAATCCTGGGTTTGACCGCTGCGCCCAGGCGGCTCGGCTGATCATCACGGGCAATGTCGGCGCCGGCTCGCTGGCGACGGTGGCGGAAGGACGGGCACAGATCCGTGCGCAGCGCCAAGCCCTCGACCAGGTGCTGACCGAGCTCCCGGCGGGGTCGGCCGCCGCCAAGGAGTTGCTTTCAGCCATGACCAGCCTCACTCATTCTTCGGAGAACCTGCGCGCCCGGCAGGCCACGCTGGGCCACTGCCGGGTTACGCTGGGCGGACAAGTCCTGGATCCGCACACCCACGCGATTGTGGTGCCCGACAAGGCCACCCCTCAGGAGGAGTACGCCGCCCGGGATCTGCGCTACCACTTGGAGTTGGTGACCGGCCGGGAGTTCCCGATCAAGGCGGAGAGAGAAGCCGGCAAAGAGCCCGGGCTCTTCGTCGGCAAGACCAAACTGGCTGCGGCCGCAGGCGTCCGGTGCGACGACCGCGGCCTGGAGGGCATCCACCTGAAGACGGTCGGTCACTCGCTCGTCCTCGCGGGCAACCAGCGCGGCGTGCTCTACGCCGTGTATACCTTCCTGGAGAACAACCTGGGCTGCCGCTGGTTCACGCCCGACTGCGCTACGTGGCCGAAGAGCGGCCAGATCAAAGTCGCTGCCCTCGACCGCCGCTACATTCCGCCGCTGGAGTTCCGCGCCGGCGACTATCCCATCGCCCGCCCCGGTGCGTTCGCCGTCCGCTGCCGGCTCAACGGCAACAACCACCAGCTGGATACCGCCCAGGGCGGCCGCAAGGGCGTCCACAGCCTGGCCCACACCTTCGCCGCTCTGGTGCCGCCGGAGCGGTACTTCAAAGATCACCCCGAGTATTTCTCGCTGGTCGGTGGCAAGCGCCAGTCGGGCTATGCGCAGCTCTGCCTGACCAACCCCGACGTACTGAAAACCGCTATCGCCGGCGTCCGCCAGTGGATCACCTCCATGCCCGACATGAAGGTGTTTTCCGTTTCGCAGAACGACACGGCGAACTACTGCGAGTGCGACAACTGCCGGAAGGTCGCCGAAGAAGAAGGCAGCCAAGCGGGGCCGGTGCTCCGCTTTGTGAACGCCATTGCCGACGACATTGCCAAGGACTCCCCCGACGTGGCAATCGAGACGCTTGCCTATCAGTACACGCGGAAGCCGCCCAAGCTCACCAAGCCCCGGCCGAACGTGGTCATCTGCCTGTGCAGCATCGAGTGCTGCTTCATCCACCCCCTGGGTACCGACCCCTTCAACAAGACCTTCGTGGACGATATCAAGGGTTGGCACCAGATTTGCGACCGCCTGTGGATTTGGGATTACATCATCAACTACGCCCACTCCATTTGCCCCTTCCCGAACCTCTACGTCCTCAAGCCCAACATCGACTTCTTCATTGCTAACGGCGTGAAGGGCATCTACGAAGAGTCGTGCTACTTCACCAAGGGCTCGGAGCTGCAGGAGCTGCGCAACTACATCATTGCCAAGACGCTGTGGGATCCGACCTACGACACCGACAAAGCCATCGATGAGTTCTGCGCGGCGTTCTACGGCCCGGCCGCGAAGCCGGTGCGCGACTACCTCAACTTGATCCACCGCGACACGCAGCAGGACCCCAACCTCCACGTCCAGATCTTCACCCACCCCAAGTCGTACATAAAGCCCGAGATGATCGCGGAGGCCACCCGGATCCTCGACCAAGCCGAGGCAGCCGTCAAAGATTCGCCCACCTTCCTGCACCGCGTGCAGGTAGCGCGTCTCCCGCTCATGTACGCCGCGATCACCCTCGCCACCAGCGGCTCCTACGTCGAGCGCGACGGTGCTCTGGTCATGGAAGGCGGCACCGACGGTACCGGGCTGGCCGCACGGTTCGCCGAGATCGCTCGCGCCGAGGGGGTGACAATGGTCAGCGAAGGCGGCGGCTTCGAGGGTTGGTTGGCGGGTGTGCCGAAAGCCACCAACCGCACCCAGATCGAGCACCTCGGCAACCCGGCCTTGTCCCTGGACCTCCTGCCGGGACTCGGCGGCCGAATTTGGCGAATGAAGACAGCCGCCGGGCGCGACCTGATCAAGGTCTTCGGCGACCCCAATGCCTACGTGCCCACCGAAGGCGGCTACGAGGAGTACAGCGGCAGCGGCTACCGTTCCCCGGGCTGGCGTGAGCCGTACAAAGTGATCGGGCGCAGCGACCGCTTCGTGGCAATGGAAGCCAACCTCAGCAGCGGTCTACGCTTCACCCGGCGCGTCGCCCTGGACGCCGTGAAGCCGTTGGTGACAATCACTTCGACGCTGCTCAACACAACCAACCAGACCCAGACCGCCTGCCTGCGCGTGCATCCCGAGTTCGCCGTGCGCGACCTGGCCAAGTCCACCGCGAAAGTGCTGGGCGCCGACAACACCTGGCGCACGATCACCCTCGCTAATCCCGCCGACCCGCAAGCAGAGCGCGACGAGTTCCTCCGCGAAGCCGACCTCCCCAACGGCGCCTGGGCCGTTGTAGACGCCGGCGCCGACCTGGCAATTGTGAACCGCTTCGGCAAGGGCCAGGTCGCGCAGGCATTGCTCAACCGCTCAGGCAAGCAGTCGCGCGTGAACCTGGAGCTGTACTCTCCGGAAGTGCAGCTCACGCCGGGGAAGACGTTGACGCTGGAGCACACGTACGAAGTTGTGGCGACGGGGGACGTCAGATAGGGGCGATTTCGCGAGGGAAGCGGCGTCAGGGCATGCCCGCGGCCGACTGGGTGCTGACCCACCGCTGCCGCGAAGGGAATGGGCGGTTCAGTTGAAAACCGGCCAGCTACTTGTCGTGGTCTACGAGGCGGCGAACACCACCAGCGCACCCTCGCGCGAGAACCGCACTGGCCGGCCGTTGAGGCGCAAGTCGGTAGCTTGGGGCGCCAGCAGCCGGATGGTGCCGGACGGAAGGTTCGTCCACACGCTCACTACTTCCGGCGTCACCATCGCGGCCAAACTGGCGGGGCCGGGAAGCAGCACCAAGTCGGCTCCCTGCCACGACAGCCGAGTGCCGTCAGCCACCAGAACCCGGGAAGGGGAAGTTGGCGAGCCGGACACGTAGGCGGCGCGCGCGTCGGTGGCCAGCGGTCCGAAGTCGCGGTAGCCCGCGGCGCCATGACGGAAGGCGGCTACGCCTGCCCCCGTCGGCGTTTCGACGCGGTAGGCGGCACCGGCACCCACGCCGCCGGCACAGGGCAGTGCCTCGATTCTCCCCGTTGGCGGCCCTTGCGGCACGGGCACAAGCAGGACGCCGTAGCCCAGCGGCAGCGGTCCCCGTTTCACCAGGGCGACGTAGGGGGCGTCGGGCACCTGCTCGCACAGGGAGGTCGTCGGGATGTTCATCCACCCCGTCGCCTGCTCGATGGATAGCGTTGCGGCCTCCGCGACAGAAAGGCCCAGGTTGGCACCCTCGCGGTTGGTGGTCGCCACCGTACCCACGCCGGGGTCTACCTCCAACGGCATGGGCTGGTAATGCGCCAACCACTTGCAGGTGTGCTGGCCGGTGCCGGCAAGACTGTCATCCACGATCCAGAAGTCGGGTCGCACGAAGAGGACCTGCCGCAGGAACGCTTCCACCCCGGTCGCGCGGTACACGTCGGACTTCACCGCCAAGTAGTCGAAGGCGTCACTCGTGAAGAAGGTGCCCGGGTCGCCGTGGGCATAGGGCATCTCCTGGTTGTCCACCAGAACCGTGTTGTGCGCAACAGTGCGCGCGTACCACTCCTTGTAGCGGTTGTCCACGTAGGTGTGGGGCATCCCCGGGTCGGTGAGGAACTGGCGGCCGAACGCGAGGACGTTGACATCATTCATGTTGTGATGGATGTGACCGCCGCGGTGGTGGTCGACGAAGAGGTAGCGCGCATCGGGGCTCCAGTCGCTCCGCATGATGGTCCAGCCGGTGTCAGGCAGGTTGACCGAAGTCCAATCCGGCAATTCGGGCTCAACCGCGTCGAAGTCTCGGACGTGGTCGGCTGCTTGACTCCCCCAGAACTGCTGGGCCCAGCCAAGCACCTCGGCACGCTTGGCACTCTGCGTGAAGTACTTGCACACCGGGTCGCCGAAGAGCAGGGCGCCGCGCACCGCGGTGGTGGTGCGCCCGCCAATGTCGTTGCCGGGAAAGTCCAAGCGTGGGCTGCAGTCGCCGATGCCGAGGTGGCCGCCGTCGGGCGCAGTGACGTTCAGACACCACCGGTACTGCCGCTGCAGGCTCGCGCCCCACTCGGGCCCGAGGTCGATTCCGGCCAGGTCGGCGAACAGGTAGGCGTAGGTGTAGAGCTTCGTGCTGACCATGACGGCGTAGTCCAACGCCGTGTCCACGTTGCCGCCGTCAGCGTAGAGGTCCACCGCGTGGTGCTTGCGCAGCAGATCCTGCGTGTACTGGCGCCAGTAGCCGGCCTCCCGGAACTCCGGGAAGTAGGCAGTGATCTCCTCCAGTCCAAGGAGATGCCCCATCTGGTGGTTGGCCGGGAAGAGGCGCCCGCCATCGCACTTCGTCAGGAAGCGTGCGTGCTCCAGGACGGACTTGTAGAACAGCATGTGGTGGTCGGTGTCCAGCAGCGGGGACTCGCAGATTCTGAAGTAGTCCTCGATCCCGTACTCGATCCGCATTGCCGACTCGATGCCCGACCACGGGAGGTAGTGCGCGGGGAATACCGGGGGCTCCAAAGGTGAGGGCGCCGTCTCGTAGAAGCTGCGGTAGTCCTGCAGGTAAGCGCGCAGGTACCGCGGGTCGCCGCTCTTCTGCCACCGGTCCACCACAAAGCGCATCAGCGTCTGGATGGCGAGGTAGTACCGGTCGCTGGCGTTTCCCTCGGGCAGGTACCAGTTGAACGGCCGGCCGAGCTTGACCCAACTGCTCGTCTTGTAGAGATAGTAGTAGCCGGCGAGCCACTTGTCGGCGGATTGGTCGGGCGGCAGGGCGTCGGGGTAGTACAGCCCGTCGTGCCGGATCGGCGGCCGCGGCGGCGTCGTGCGGCCGACGAAGTACCGGACCAACTCCTGCTTCGCCGCGGCCAGGTCGTTACGAACGACTTGGGCCTTCACGGCCGCCAGTCCGGGGCGGTCCAGATCGAGGGATGCAAACAGGTCCGCATCGCTGAGGCGAGGCGTTGGTTCGTAGGGAGGAGGCGCCACCCGTCGGTCTGTGGAGGCAACGACCTCCAGTCGGCCGCGGGAGGCGACCGACAGTGAATCCACCGAGGCGAGACCACCCGAGCTCACAACGGCGAGGTGCAGCGCGTGCTTGGGGGACTGCAGGAATGGCGGGACTGACAGGGCACGCTTGACGGCTGCCTGCCCGGCCGGGATCCGCACGTCCGGTAGGCGCAAGCCGTCCCAGAACACCGCCAACACCGCCCCGGCTCCTCGCAGAGCCCGGGCTTCCACCGTGACTGTCACCTCGCGGACCGGCTGATCACCAGCGAACAATAGCGCTTGGGCCACGCGCGGCGTCTTGCCGTCGCCGGGGCCTGGCAGGTAGAGGCTGCTCCCGGTGCTCTCAGCCTCCTTCACTCGGCCTGGGCCGGAGGACGGAACCGGGCCGCCGCTGACGAGTTCCAGCCGTTGCCGGGTCTCCTTGTGGGTCAAGAGGAGGCTGCGTGCCACCCCGGCTGGAGGCATCGGCCCCGCCCAGGTCCCCGGCCGGAACAGCTCCACTTCGTTGAGCCAGAGAAGGTTGGGGCGGTGGACAGGACCCCGACCCGCCGGCATCAGCACCCGGAACTCCGCCGCGGACACCGGTCGGAACGCATGGACCGTGCGGTACAGCCCCACGGGGTTCTCGGCGTGGCAGGCCGTCACCCACTCGGCGCCGCGACGGTACTGGAGCTTGAGTTCGCGGGCGGTGTTGTACGTGAACGGGTCCCTCGGGAACGCCGGCCAGCAGAGGACGGCGTGGTCCACCGTCTCGGCCTGCGGCAGCACAAACGTCGCCCAGTGGTCAGCGGGCGTCTCCGCCGAAGCCCAACTGCGACCACTTGTGGAGCCGGTGTACTCCGTCACCCCGTCGCTGAGGCACGACGCCGGGCAGCCGGAGAGCTCCGAGTCGACGCCAATCGTGGCGGCCGGCACCACGTTCCCGGCCTCCGTGAGCTTCCCGAGCGACACCAGCTCGAGGCGGATCGCTCGGAGCCGGTCCCCCTGCGGGAGCTGGTCGCAGTCCAGCGTGATTCGGAGTGCTCCGCCTTCGTACCGGAAGAACCCGTCAGCGTGAAGCAGGGGGTAAGCAGGCCCCGCCTCCCCCGGCCGCGGAAGCACAATCGGGCCGAACAGGCGCCGGTCATTCACCAGAGCGCTGAGGGAGAGCTGGTAGCCGGTCTGGACGGTCAGGTAACAGCGCAGGCGGTAGTGCCCGGGCGACAGCTCTGGAGTGAACGAATACCCAAGCGATTGGGGTCCCGCGCTGGTCCACTCGCCGGAGCGATACGACCCATCCAGCGGGACCCAGCTTGCCGCGTCGCCGCCACCAGTAGTTGGGTGGAAGGCCTCATCCTCGGGGCCGCAATCAATGACCAGGAACTCCGAACTCAGCGCTCCGTAAGTGCGGACGTGCGGCACCGCAAGCACGGCGACCGCAAGCATGAGTGTGGCCCGCGAGCGGGCAGGAGCTGGCATCAACAAGCGCTCTCTATCATTAGCGGCTCAATGGTCGGGACTCGCCGCGGATTCTACCCTTCCAAGCGGCTGATGCCAAACCGCCTGCAAGCTCGTTACAGGAGCGTTGGCAACGGCCCGTGGTGGCCCGAGTCGGCCGACAGCGACAGCGAAAGGGGACCGGGTCGCACGGGCGACACGCAGCGACTACAATCCGTTGTCGGCGACACGATCCGCGTGTCCGCGAGACGTCACCAAGAGGGGTACGCACATGCACACTCTACCACGCACCGTTTTGCTGGTCCTGACGACATGTACTTCGTGGGTCCACGCGGAAGACGCAGCCCAGCCACCGGACCGGTTGGCCGAAGCGCTGAGCGCGGTCGGGTTCAGCAAGGCGGATTTGGGATTCCGCCCGAAGGGCTACTGGTCCCGGTTCCCCGACCCGCAGACGGTGCCTCACAAACTGCACTTCTTCGACTCGCTGTTTGCTGAGCCGCTGCGGACGTATGATTTCACCTCGGTCATGGCCCAGGCGGTCCGTGACCTGCTGTCGGTCGAAAAGCTCGAGGCGGAGACCGAGTCGCTCTTCAAACTGACCTACTTCCTCGGCATTGAGCACAAAGTGGGTGGGTTCCGGGGCTACAGCGCGAATCTCGATCCACAGCCGGCAGCGGAAGCGCCGCTGCTGGCTGCCGTCGCGAAGGTCTACGAAGCCGCCGGTAGCCAGATGCGCCTCATGGTGTTCGGCAAGAGGGCTGACTGGCCGGATCCTGAGGCAGAGATCACGAAGCAGCTACAGGGCGTTGACCCACAACTGGAGAAGGCACTTGCCACGCTGCTTCTCAACTTGGTGGACGCGTATTCCTGGCGCCAACTAGCACTGCGGAACGTGCCGGCGGACGCCCTGCACAGCGTGTTCGCCATGCGCGATTTCCATGGTCACTCCACCGACGGCCAGTCCTACCCGCACCAGGTTGACGATGTGACCCGGACCCTCGACGAGCAATCGCTCTACTACGGCGCCCAGAAAGCTGTGCAAGCGGCGCACGACGCGGCCAGAGCTCTGAAGCCTTTGGTAGCGGCCGACCCGGCGAAGTACCAGACCGTCTCGATTCGCTTCTCGACGCCGCTCGGACTTGTCGCCGTCGGCGGCACCGGCAACGACAGCTACCCCGACGGGGACTACGCTGTGCTGATCGACCTGGGCGGCGACGACACCTATCTGGGGAGCGTCGGCGCGACTTCTTCGCTGTCGGGGCCCTTCTCGATCGCCGTCGACCTATCTGGTAATGACACGTACCGCTGCGGTGACGAGCAACGGTTGGCGCAGGGCGCCGGTGTCTTTGGCGCGGGCGTCCTGCTCGACCTCGCCGGCGATGACACCTACCAGGCAAAGCGCGGCGCGCAGGGGTACGGGCTTTTCGGGTTGGGGCTGCTGGCGGACTACGACGGCAACGACAAGTACTCCCTGGACTACTCGGGCCAAGGCGCGGCGTACTTCGGCATCGGGCTGAACCTGGATGGCAAGGGCGACGACACCTACTATTTCTATGGCGACGGCCAGGGCTTCGGCGGTCCCGGCGGCGTAGGTGTGCTGGCCAACGTCGAGGGCAGCGACACCTACACCGCCGAGCCCCTGGCGGAGAAGGCGGGTCGCCCCGACTACCATTCGCAAATGAAGATCGCTGTCAGCCAGGCGCAGGGATGCGGCGCAGGCGCTCGGGCGGACGGATCTCACGGACACGCGTGGGCCGGCGGGCTCGGCGTACTGATCGACCTCCAAGGGAACGACCACTACGAGTCGGGCAACTGGTCCCTCGGCACCGGCTACTGGTTTGGCACCGGGCTGCTCTATGACGGCGGCGGGGACGACGTTTACCGCAGCGTGTACTTCACCCAAGCCTTCGGTGCGCACTTCTGTATCGGTGCCCTCTTCGATGAAGGCGGCAACGATCAGCACGTCCTGTACGAGACCGGCGGCGCCGGGTTGGCCTTCGGGTGGGACTTCACCGTCGCCTTGCTGGTCGACAAGGGCGGCGACGATTCCTACGAAGCCCGCATGATTAGCCTGGGCTGTGCGCAGATTCGGTCCAATGCCCTGCTGGTGGAGCTCGGCGGCAACGACACCTACACGATGCCGCCGGGCGCCGAAGGCTTCGGCGCTGCCACGTTTCTGGAGTCGTACGCCAAACCCTCCTACTCCTACGGGCCCTACAGCCTCTACGGGAACTCCTTCGGCCTGCTGCTGGACCTCGGCGGCACTGATCGCTACGTGGACAAGGACTTCGCGGCCGGCAAGGAGCAGCCATCCACTCGGGCCGCGGACAACACCACTTGGCTCAGGCCCGCGAAGGACTCCCCGCAATACGGCTACCGCAGCTTCGGCGTTGGGCTCGATGCCGAGACCGGCACAGTGCCGGACTTCCGCCTGCCAGGGGGCCCGTAGTTGCGTGGTCGGGCAGTGCCGCCGGCGGCGCACGCCAACCCGGACCGGCTCGGCGCTGGCGGCAGCAGAAGGGGTCTGCGGATCGAGTGGTGAAGAGGGTCGCCATGTGCACCCCGGTCGGTTTGTTCACGTTCTTGGCGCTCGCCGCCTGCGCCGAAGCGGCTCCCCTGCGGATTGCCGTCCTCAACGACGACCTCCCCGGTCTTGACCCAGCGCTGGTGGGCGACGTGGGCCAAGTCGTCGAGCGCGGCGGGCACGTCGTTACGCCGTTGACGGCTGAGCAACTGGCCGATTCGGACACGTTGAGCCGTCAGCGCCAGGAGGTACTCGTGCTATCGCACAGCCCCAGCTTCCCCGGTCGGGCGCGCGCGAACGTCGAGGCGTTCCTGCAGGCCGGCGGCAACCTCGTCCTGCTGGGCGGGTTCGCGTACTCCCGGCCTGTCGCCCGCGTCCGCGGCGCGTGGCAGGACCGGGCCGGGTTCGAGGCGGCGCTTCGCGACCTGCCGAACGTCACGACGCTCTTCAGCTTCGACACGCCTGATTCGGCGACTTGGCGCCGGGGCACCAACCACCCCGAGCATCCCTCCAAGATTGTCGCCGGGACCGGCCCGGTGGGGGCGTGTTTGCGGCTGGAGCTAAAGCAGCTCGGCCAATGGCAGTGGGACACCTACTCGACGGACTTCCCCCGCGCCGTCCCCGCCGAACACGACCTCTTCTGCTTCCGGGCTCGCGGCAGCGAACGCACGCCGCAGGTGGCAGTGGAGATCGGCGAGCGCGACGGCTCGCGCTGGGTCGCCGCTGTCGAGTTGTCGTCAACGTGGCAGCGGCACGTTCTGGAGATTGGCCGATTCCGGTTCCTCAACGACGGCTCGCCAGCCACTCGCGGCGGCACCGACGACCACCTGAACCTGTCGCAGGCCGCTCGCCTCAGCTTCGGTCTGGCCAGCGGTCTCACCAAGCACCCCGATGGCGATCACGTCATCGAGATCGACGAGATCGGCACGGCGGTCAACGACTTGGGCGTTTCCTTGTCCGACTACCAGGCGCCGAACTCGGTTTGCTTCGACGACTACGAGCCCTACGAACTGCGCGAGGCGGTCCGCGTGAGCGCGTGCTCCGGGCAGGACTTGGCGCCGGCCGATGCCGCGTTCGAGGGGCCGGTGGACGGGCTGTCGGCCGTGGGGTTCACGCTGTGGGATCGCTCCCGGTTCGTGCCGCTGCTTGTCGCGCGAGACCGGTACGGGCGAGGTCGCGGCTGGGCGTGCTCGGCGCTGGTTCACTACGGCGGCAAGTACGCCGGTGGTTGCTGGCTGCTGTCGGGGATCACGACGCCGGCGTTCTATCGATCCGGCGGGTTCCGGCAGTGCCTGACCGGCTTTCTCTCCTCTGTTGCCGCTGGCGACCTGCCCAAGGAGAGCCTGTCGCTGAATCAGCAGAGGCTGGCGAAGTCGCTCCCCCTCACCACGCCGCCGCCAGCCGGGCTCAAGCGGCAGGGACAGCACTTCGTGACAGCGGCGGGCAAGCCGCTCTTCTTGATTGGCGCGGACAACATCGGCAGCCTCGACCGCAAGTTCTTCGGCGGGCCGTGGGTACACTGGCTCGAAGCCGACTTCCGTCGCGCGCGCGACGCCGGCCTCAACAGCATGCGGATCTACGGCGCCAGCGCCCTGTGGCGCGACCCGCAGAAGCTGGCGGCGCTCAAGGAGTGCGCGCGGAAGTACGGCGTCTACCTGCTGATCGTGGTGGTCGACCATACCGACCTGCTGACCCGGGAGGAGTTGGTCAAACGCAGCACACAGGTCGCGACAGCCTTCCGAGATGAGCCCGTGCTCTTGGGCTACGACCTGCAGAATGAGCCCTACGCGTACAAAGTGGCCGAGGTGAAGGACGGCGGGCAGACGTTAGGCGAGCGCTCCCCGCTCTGGAAGCGGTGGGGCGATTATGAGAGGTGGGCGGGGCTGCAGATGTTGGGCAACTTCACCTCCTTCCCCGGCGTCGGCGGCCCGCTGCCGCGCGATGTCGAGTGGGGTCCGGTGCTCGACGCCACCTCCGGCCTCTTCGCCGACTGGATCGGCTGGCAGGTGGAGGCGATTCGCGCCGTCGATCCGGGGCACCCAATCACCGTAGGCTTCAACACGGTATTCGACTGCCTGCCTGGGACCGCAAGCCTGGACTTCGTCTCCCACCACGCCTACCAGCCGCCGACGGACTACGACAATGTGCTCCGCAACCTGACCACCCTCGACCGGCTGCGCCAGGTCTGGCCCGACCGGCCGATCACCTTGGGCGAGTTCGGGTACACCAACGGCCTGGCGCTGCCCGACGGCTACCTCGATCTGCACACCAGCGCCCTCGGCGAGTTCCTGCACTACCTCTACGCCTACGCCCACGGCTTCGACGGCTGCATGAAGTGGGCGCTCACCGACCACCCGCTCGAGCTGTCCCGCCAGCAGTGCAACTGGATGCCGGCCGACGACCTGCCCGCCCACCTCGACCAAGGCCGCTACGGCATGTTCTGGTCGGACGGTACAGAGGAGGCAAGGCCGAAGCCGCTGGTCTGGGCGCTGCGGTTCTTCCGCGACTATCTGGATGCCGGCGGCCAGCGCGGCGAGTTGACCGTCGAGAAGGCACCCACGCGGATCGGCACTGGCTACGTTTTCCGAGCGCCAGGCGCGCGGTTCGTCGGCAATCTGCGGCACGCCGAGCCGGGGTTCTCCTTTGAGGCGCGGCAGGCGGCGAACGTGCTGGTGCGGTGGAACGGCAAGCAGGCGCAACTGCTCGCGACTGCTGACGCCACGGTGCGCCTCGACCCGGTGCGGCTGTTCGGTTGGCGTGCCGGCGCGGAGATGAAGGTGACCGGGAAGGTCGGGGCGTCGCGGTGGGCGGGGAACGAGTTGGTGGTGGGACTGCTCGAAGGGGAGACGGTGAGGCTGGCGGCTTTGTAGACTTCCTCGGGGCTTCGCGACCTCCGCTGCGCCAGGACAGGACCACAGATATGCGCTTCCGAACACCCCTCGCGTCGCTGCTACTGCTACTTCCGGGGATCGTCCTGTCGCCGGTCTCGCCTGCCCGCGCGGGCGAGGCGCTGCGGTGGACCCACCGGCTACGCGCCGGCAGCTACCGGTCTCGCCTGCCCGCGCGGGCGAGGCGCTGCGGTGGACCCACCGGCTACGCGCCGGCAGCTACAGGTCTCGCCTGCCCGCGCGGGCGAGGCGCTGCGGTGGACCCACCGGCTACGCGCCGGCAGCTACAGGTCTCGCCTGCCCGCGCGGGCGAGGCGCTGCCGTACGTCCGCAAGGCGACGTGGCTGGAGACGTTGATCGCTTCGCGCGAGGTGGCGGCGCGGCAGGGGCAGTCGGTCTCTGCGCGGGTGCCGCTGCCGGACTTCGGTCGGTCGCCGTTCACGGTGATGGCGTGGCTTCGCACCACGCGCGGCGGAACCCTCTTCGCCCAGGCGCCTGCGGAGGGCGAGTGGGTCCCGCAGGGCAAGTCGTTCTTCGTGCGTGGCGGTCGGCTGTGCTTCGACATCGGCTGGGTCGCCTGCGTGACCGGGCGGTCACTCGTGGATGACGGTAAGTGGCACCACGTTGCGATCGCGGGCGGGCCGAGCCCGCAGACGTTGTATGCCCGCGAAGGTTGGGAACACACCGAAGTCCCGGTGCGACTTCGGCTCCGTCTGGGAGAATAGCCTCTGTCCTACGTCTGCTGCACGCCTGCCGGGGAAGTTCCGCGAACTTCCACTTCGGTGTGTTCCCAACCTTCGCGGGTATACGTCGATGGCCGAGTGGACGGGGACGGGAGCCTCGTTGCCGGGCCCGATCCGCCGGAATGCGCCGCCAAGATCGGCTACACCTCAACGAACTTCCCTTCGCCCACGAGGTTTGCCGGCGATCTCGACGAAGTTCGCGTGTATGACCGGGCGCTGTTGCCGGACGAGGTTCGGGGCGCGTTCGCCGACACTACCCGACCGATGTCCAGCCCGTCTTGGACCAACACTGCGTGCGCTGCCACAGCGGCGCCCAACCCAAAGGCGACCTCGACCTGTCCGGCACAATGACCGCGCTGTTCAGCGTTTCCTACGAGAACCTGGTGCCCGAACGGCGTGGCGGCAATGGCCGAAAGCGCTTCGACCTCCTGGGCCCGACCCTTGGCGAGAACCACCCAAAGACGGGCAACGTCTGCTACCTCCCACCCCAGTCCCTCGGCTCCCACGCCAGCGTGCTGGGGGCAATGCTCTGCCCCGACAAGGTGACACTGCACGACCCCGACTTGGCGGCTGCCGCAGCGCGCCTCGCCGTCAGCCACAAAGACCTCCGGCTCCCCCAGGAAGACCGCGTGCGCCTCACCACCTGGATCGACGCCAACGCCCAGTACTACGGCTCCTACTTCGGCCGCCGCAACCTGAAGTACCGCGACCTACCCGACTTCCGCCCGGTCCCGACCTTCGCCTCGGCGTCGGGGGCAGGACCGGCCGCGGCGGCTGTCGGCGCGAACTCGCGTGGGTAGACAGGCTCAACCGGGCGATATGTGCCTGCCGTTGTGTAACCCCGTTGGGGTATGGGCTTGGGGCGAGGCGCCGATACCCAGGGCGGCATTCTCTGCCCTGGGCTGGGGTGTGTCACCCCTTCGGGATGTGAGGGTCCGGGCCCTGCACCCCGAAGGGGTGACACACCGCAGCGAAGGGAAAGCGGAGCGCCTCCCTGGTACCGAAACGCAAACGGCGCCGCGGATCTCAGCCCTGAAGGGGCTGCAGAGTCCTGGCACAGGTCAACCACCGAAGGCTGACCGTCGGTCCACCGGACAAGCCCGGGACGCCGGGACCAAACTGCGCCAACCGCGGCCCAGCCCACGGGGGGGGAAGTTCACCGCACCAACGTCACGTCCCCGAACCCCTCTGGGTTCTTCGCCGTGTCCACGCCTTCAAACCAGCGGGCCCGGCAGCGGCCGCCGGTGAGGGGGGCTTTTCTGTTGTCCTGGTCGTTGAGGACCAAGGCGAAGGTGAATGCTCTGCCAATGGTCGGGTTGCCGATTCCCAGGTCGGCCCAGGGGAGGGCGACTTGGTAGATGACGTTGCCGCGTTGACCGGTCGGCGTGATCGCTGCTTGCCAGTGGTCGAGGATCGCCTGCGGGAGGGGGAAGCGGCGGCTGGCAGCGTATGGGCCGCCGTCGCCGGGCAGGTACAACTCGAACTCCCAACGCGGCGCGGTCTGCGACAGGAGACCGTCGGGCTGAATGGCAAACTCGAGGGAGTCGCCCATGAACCCGGCGGCGCCGCGTTCGGGGTTGGGGAGAAAGACGTCGTCGGCGGCTTCGACGCCGAGGTACAGGCACCTATCGTCCCAGAGCAGGCGTAACTTGCCGGAAACGTCGGCGCGGCCGTCGTACTGCTCGCCGGGGACGGTGGGCGGCTGCACTTGCCACGGCTCGCCGAACGGGACAGCCGACGCGGCCTCCCAGCCCTTCCACGTGCCGTCCAGCGCGGGAGGGGTTGCCGCCCGCACTGCCTGGGCGAAGTTCAGTGAAGCCGAAGCGGCGTAAAGCGCGCCGGCGGCTGTACGGCACTCGGCGCGGAAGGGCGTCCGCTTGGCAGCGTCGAGCCCGTCGCGGACGGGCGCGGTGAACCTGCCCGTCTCGCCCGGCTTCAGCGAGAAGGTCTGCTTGGCGTCAGTCGCCACGGGGCTTTGGAACAGGATCGTCCCGGTCACCGCAGCCGCGTCGTTGTTCTTCAGCGTGAGGCAGACCGCCGGCTTTCCCGCCTGTGTGTCGCCGTGTCCGAGCGCGGCTTCCAACCGTGTGCTCACGGTCACAGCCCCGCCGCCGAAGAGGTACGCCGGTGTGGTGGTGAGCTTAAGCGTCAACAGTCCCTTTCTTCCCGCCAGCGATTGTCGGTTGCCCATTAGGTCCATCGTGGTGAGCTTCCCGGCCGGAACCTCCAGAGTGAGGTCGCGCTCGCCCGCGTTGGCCCACAGTGCCAGGATCGGGCCGTCGCCGCGGTTCCACTCGAAGAGCGAGACATCGCCCACCGACCGGTCGCCGACGAACGTCGCGTCGGCCAGGGCATCGGCCATCACGGCGTGCGCCACGAACTGCGGGCGCGGCTGCAGGTTGGGGGTGACCATCATGATGTCCTGCTCGCTCGGGCAGACGAAGCCCCACATGGTGATCGCCTTCACGCGTGGGTGCACTTTCCCGTAGAGCGACAGCCAACTGCGCACCAGGTTCTTCGCGCCTTCGGCTTCGCCATGTCGCCTCGTGTCGCCGGTGAAGGGCGAGCGCTGGTCGGCGTTCTCCTCCTGCCAGATGGTCTTCTGCGTGTCGCCGTGGGCGTCGAACTCCTTGAGGTTGTTCTGCGCCGTCATGACCAGCCCCATGTAGGCGTTGAGGATGGCGCCGTCGAAGCGGCCCTCGGCTGGCTTGCCGTACAGGCGGCGAACGGTCTTGGCTTCCCAGTCGGTGGCGATGTTGCCGATGAGCACGGTCTGCGACGGGTCGGCTGACTTCAGGCCCTCGTACAGGCCGGCGAGGATGGTGTCGTACTCGTCATCGGTCAGCCGGTCCTTGCCGCCGCCGCGGAAGGGCGAGGCGGAGTTGGCGGTCTCGATGGCCCAGTTGCCGATGGCGGCGACACGGCCCTTGAACTCGCTGCCGATCACCTTGCCGGCGGCCTCGTAGGCGGCGCGGTCGATTGGCCGCTGCCACCGGGGCATAAGTTGCAGAACCGTACGCAGCCCGAGGGCGTGGTACCACTCCACAACGCGCTTGGTCTCGGCGATGCTCTCCGCCAACTTGCCAGGCTCCAGGCTGAACTCCATCCGCACCCAGTCCAGCCCAAACCCGGCGACCTTGAGCAGGCTGCCCAACTCTTTCTCGAACGGTCGCCCGTCGGCACGGACGGGGACGAGCACCGTGACGCCCCAGAGGTTCTCGGCGGTGCGGGGGCGGTCAAGGGGCGGCAACACGGCGTAGCGGCCCGAGAACCGTCCGACGACTGCCGGACCCTCGAAGACTTCGACTTCGAGGTGGAATGCGCCGTATCCCCTCGCGGGCGGCAGCTTGGCTGTTAGCGTGGTGTCCGAGGAGCCGTTGGCGCTGAACGCCGGCACTTCGACCGGCGGGTCCGCATTGCCCAACCAGTCGGTTCGGGTGATCCGCAGAGAGAGCTTCCGCTGCTCGCCCAGGAGGTTGGTCACCGTGAACCGGGCCGGCACTTCGGCTTTCGGGTCGCGGAACAGGTTGCCGGCTGTGACGTTCTCCGACTTGCCCCAGCAGCTCTCGTACTCCGCCGCGTCCGTCGGCGCCGCAACGTAGGGCGGCTTGACCTTCGCGTGGGCGGAGCGGAACCACTCGCGGTAGCGTTCGGTCATCAAGCCGACATCGGTGGGTACAGACGCGCCGGGCGGCAGTTCCCACACGGCCAGGTTGTCGGCATAGGTGCGGCCCCAGGCGCCGCTGTTGGCACGGAGTTCCTGCCCGAAGCGAAGACGCATCGTGGCCGCGCCCTCCGGCGCCACCCACGGGATCGTCGCCCACCAGGTCCAGACGCCCGCGGGCGCTTCCGAAATGCCGGGCCGCACCGGGTTGTTCTTCGGAGTGAGCTTCCGGCCGTTGGCGTCGAAGAACTGCAACTCTAGCGGCCCGAGCCACGCTTCCTCGACGAGGGCGCCCGGGCGAAGCCAGGCGCCGGCGAGATACCCGTTGCCCGGCCGGCACGGCATCGGGTCGGAGAGCCAGTACCCGTCCACGACGCCGCGTCCATACCACTTCTGGAGAGGCGACAGCGGCGGATCGACCGACGTGTTGAGCAGCGCGCCCTTTCCCGCATACGTCACGTCGTGGCTCCACTCGCCGCGGCCGCGCCCCATGTTGAAGGCGGGATAGCCAGCAGCGTACATGGCGTCGAACTGGTCCTTCGTCCAGTCCGGCTCGGCCCGCCCCAGGTACGTCCAACCCTCCGGCTTGCCGTCGGCGCCCGCTTCGACCCCGCTGTTGCCCAGCAGATTGGCGGCGTAGCGGAGGTCGGCCTGCGGCTTGGGTGAAGGCCGCTTGAGGCGGGCCGCCGTCTTTGACTCGACCTCCGCCATCGACAGCGCCAAGTCGTCGAACCACGCCGTGCCGCGACAGAATTGCAGCCCGGCGGTCAATCGCGCGGTCGTCGCGCCGACAGGTGGCTGCGCCTTTGGCGCGGCGACTTCCGTCCAGTCGGCGTTGGCGGGAACGGGCGGAGACACCACCGGTTGCCCGACCGGCTGCGCCTCTGCGTCGAGGAACTGCAGGCAGAATGCACCGCCGCCAACGGGGCCGTCGGGCTTCAGATCGCCGCCCTTGACGAACCCACCGAATGCGTAGGCGCGGTCGTCCCGCACCGGGACCTCCGTCGCCCAGCCGGAGAACAGCCCGGCGCTGGCATCGGCGACTGACACCGACCGTTTGCCGGAGTGCGCAACGTCGTCCGCCCAAGCAATCTCCCCGGAGCCGACCGGCGCCCAGTCGCCGGGTTGCGCCGCGCCCGTCTCGAAGCTCGGATTGGGCAGCGTCGGGTCCAGCGGCTTCACGGCCAGGTCATCCCACCAGAGCACCACCTTGGAGTTGGGGTACTTGTTCACGAGCTGCAGCCGCACCTGCGACCACTGGGTCCCGGCGGGCGGCGTGAAGGTCTCCGCGAGTCGCGCCCAGCCCTCGGAGTTGTTGGAGGTGAGGATCCGGCAGCCGCCAATGCGCTTCTTCGCGTCGTTGCAGAAGAGGTCCATGATGAGCGCGGAGTACTGAGTCCGGTCGCCACTTTCCGCCACAAGACCTGACGCGCGATAGCGCAGCGAGACCTCATACTTGAACCCCGGCAGCAGCCGAAGCCGCGGCGTCACCACGAGGGCGAAGTCCCCCTCGGCGCGACCGTTGCCTGCCATCCGCAGGCAGTGCTTGCCCGTCCCCGCGGACTCGCTCGACCAGGTGACAAGCACCCCTTCGGAGGAGCGCACACCCTCCTTCGCCGGAATGGACTCGGTGGCGGACAGCTTCCAGTTTGCGAGCGCGCCGTCATCGCCTTCCTCGAAACCGGGGTTGGGCACAAGCTCGGAGTAGGCTCGCTCATGGGACAGCGACATGGCGATGACGGTCGAAACGGCGATGAGCAGAACGCGGGCGTTGAAGGACAAGTGGCGAACCTCCTGGAGATGCCAGTGGAAAGACCAGCCTACAGGAAAGCCTCGGGGCCGGCAAGCGGGCGGCGCGGCTCAGGTTTGCCTGTGGCGCAGTGCCAGCCCCGACTGCCAGAAGGTCTGCCGGCCCCAACGACGAACTTGGGTTGCCACTTTGCGGCAGAGCAGGGCGACGCCCACCCGGAAGGAACCACCCCGTGAACCTGGTACGAGTGACCGAGGCCCCCGTTCTCACCCCGCGACCGGACGTCGCCTGGGAGAAGGACGCTGTCCTCAATGCTGCCGCCATCCATGATGGCGAGCTGTTCCACCTCTTCTACCGAGGCATCACGCATACTCCCGTCCGCAACCTCTCGTGCCTCGGCCACGCGTGGAGCAGCGATGGCGTGCATTTCGAGCGGGCCGACGAACCGATCCTGCGCAACGGGACCCGGCCGGAGACGGCGCAGGGGGTCGAAGACCCGCGAATCGTGAAGATCGGCGACACCTACTGCCTCTGCTACGTCTGCTGGAACAACGTGAACGTAGACATCGGGCTGGCAACCTCTCCCGATCTCTTCTCCTGGACCGACCACGGCGTTGTCTTCGACCACACTCAGTGCGGCAACAATAAGAACGCGACGCTCTTTCCCGAGAAGATCGGTGGGGAGTACGCGCTCATCCACCGACCCATGGGGTTCACGTGGGGCGACGATCCTGCGCCGCTGGACATGTAGATGTCCACCTCACCTGACCTGAGGACGTGGCGGGGGCACCGCCGGCTGCTGCGCGCCCGCCGCGGGGAAGTGGCCTGGGAGCACCAGAAGATCGGTCTCGGCGCGCCGCCGATCCGCGTCCCAGAGGGCTGGCTCATGCTCTACCACGCTGTCGACGCCAACATGATCTACCGCCTGGGACTCGTCCTGCTCGACGGCGAGAACCCGACCCGGGTCCTGAAGCGCACCGACGAACCCAGCCTGCAGCCGGAGGCTGAGTGGGAGGTCGAGGGCGACGTGAAGAACGTGGTCTTCACTTGCGGCGCCGTGCTGCTGGGCGATGACCTGTGGGTCTACTACGGCGGCGCCGACACGGTGATCGGGTTGGCGAAGGGCAACGTGCGGGAGTTCCTGTCTGCGGTCCCAGGAGGAGCGGTGCAGTGACTTACCGCGCCCACGCGCTTAGCGCCCGCAGCTTCCAGCCGGATAGCCGCTTTCTCAGTGACACGAGTCTCGTGTCTATTGCCGTGTGTCTCACCCTTGCCCTCGCTTCCGTCGCCAGGGGCGCCACGATCCAGGCGGACGGGTTCGACTCGCCGGCGGTGGCGGCCGCCCTGGCCAAGGCGAGCGCCGGGGACGCTGTTCGCCTGCCCGAAGGCCTGTTCATCCTCTCTGAGGCGATCCAGTACTACAACCGTACTTAGCTCGGGGCAGGTCTCCGACCGCCCCGAAACGCTTGACCGGAAGGTCTCAAAGGGCTGCGAATCCACGGGATTCGAGGAGACCTGTCGGTCCGGGGAGCGGCGGGGTCAGGAGACCCTCGCCGAGCACATTCGCGCTAAGTACGGTTGTAGTACTAA
>Ga0210051_1000614_pt1 | contig 33900 bp, 30 predicted proteins | sample CryGey092014_all_FD_185464 | JGI IMG/M metagenome (GOLD analysis project Ga0210051, IMG submission 185464) | Groundwater microbial communities from aquifer - Crystal Geyser CG23_combo_of_CG06-09_8/20/14_all (SPAdes) (version 2) | ecosystem: Environmental > Aquatic > Deep subsurface > Groundwater...
CCTTTGGCGGAAATCATCACCTTAATCCTCTCTTTCAATTTGATCCCACCCAACTCATAGACAAGAAGAGCTTCCGTTGCACTAGGAAAGATTTTTAACTCATCCTCCCCTCGTTTCTGCTCATCTGCCGAGATGAGAGTTAGGTAGAAGAGTCCCATCACCTGCTCTTTATTCGGGTAGGCGATGGGCTCCCCTGTTGCTGGACGAAGAAGATTTCTTGAGGAAAGGATCAAGGTTTTAACCTCTTCAATCGCTTGATTCGAAAGTGGAAGGTGAACCGCCATTGCATCTCCATCAAAATCAGCATTGAATCCTGCGCAAACGGCAGGATGAAGCTGAATTGCACTTCCTCCGATCAATTTGGGATAGAAGCCAAGAATCGATAAACGGTGGAGTGACGGCGCCCGATTAAGAAGAACTGGATGATCTTTGGCGACTCTTTCAAGAATGTCCCACAGCCCCTCCCCCCTCTCCTCAAGGTAGGTTTTGGCACTTCGAAGATTTGGTGCCAAACCATCAAGAAGGATCTCCCGAAGAACGAACGGCTTGAAAAGCTCCAGCGCCATTTCCCGAGGAATCCCTGCTTGAGTAATCTTGAGTTTAGGACCAACGACGATCACTGATCTTCCTGAATAATCAACTCTCTTTCCCAAAAGGTTTTGGCGGAAGCGTCCCTGCTTTCCGGAAAGCATATCCGCAAACGAGCGAAGCTGTTTTTTACCTCGGCTTATCTTCCCTCTTCTTGTCTTTGAGGAATCAATTAAAGCGTCCACCGCCTCCTGAAGCATCCGTTTCTCGTTGCGGATGATAATCTCTGGGGCACCAAGTTCCAAGAGCCGTTTCAAACGATTGTTGCGATTGAGCACGGCCCGATAAAGATCATTTAAATCGGATGTGGCAAATCGCCCTCCTTCCAACTGCACCATTGGACGAAGATCAGGGGGAATAACTGGAAGGAGAGTAAGGATCATCCATGAGGGTGCGATACCAGCGTTATACAGATTTTCAATTACACGTAAACGACGGGCGAAGCGGATTCGTCCTTCACCCTTTGCTTCCCTTACTTTCTTGCGAAGATCAGCTACCATCTTCTCCAGATCAAGGGTTGCCAAAGTGCGACGGAGCACCTCCGCCCCCATCCCCACCTCAGCAAATTCCTTTAAATACGGAGCAATTAATTCGTATTCCGCCTCGGTGAGAAGGGAGAATCTCTTAGTCGACTTGAGAAGCTCCATCCCTTGGGAAAGTTTATCTTTTAATACAGTTTTTTCCTTTTCTCGTTGCTTTTCATCCTCCTCTTTCTTTTGACCCAGCTCTTTAAGTTGTTGGTTTATATCCGCTTCAAACTTTGTGATCGCCTCTTTCTTCTTCTCTCGATCAACATCGGTAACAAGGTAACGGGTAAAGTAGACGATTCCCTCCAGGTTCCTTGGAGAGATCCCTAAAAGGATTCCGATGATTGAGGGAACACCACGGAAGAACCAAACATGGGCTGCAGGAGCGGCAAGAGTAATGTGTCCCATCCTTTCTCGCCTTACTCTCTTGTTTGTAACCTCTACCCCGCATTTGTCACAGATAATCCCCTTGAACCGAGCTTTCTTATACTTCCCACAGTAACACTCATAATCTTTAGTAGGGCCAAAGATACGCTCATCAAACAACCCATCTTTCTCAGCTTTGAAGGTCCGGTAATTAATTGTTTCTGGCTTGGTTACCTCTCCATACGACCAACCCTTGATCACCTCTGGGGAAGCAATGGAAATTTGCAGGGCATTAAAATCTCTTATCGATCCAATCTCCTTATGACTCTCTGGTTTCAACCCCCCCTCCTCGCTTGTTGAGGCTAGCTCCCCCTTACTGCTTAAAGTCTCAACCGACAAACCAACCCCATTTATCTCCTTCACCAAGAGCTTAAATGATTCCGGGACGGTAGGAGCAGGAACCTCCTCTCCCTGGATGATCGCGCGGTAAGTTTGAGATCGGCCAACCAAATCATCGGATTTGATCGTTAACATCTCTTGCAAGGTGTAGGCTGCTCCGTATGCCTCAAGTGCCCAAACCTCCATCTCTCCAAAACGCTGACCGCCAAACTGCGCTTTCCCCCCTAAAGGTTGTTGAGTGATCAGTGCATAAGGACCAGTTGAGCGAGCGTGGATCTTGTCTTCCGCTAAATGTTCTAATTTGAGGAAATAGGCTTTTCCAACAACAACCTCATGGTCAAACAATTTCCCAGTGCGTCCATCATAAAGTTTGGTCTTACCGGTTACAGGCAAGCCTGCTTTACGCAACTCTTCTATCAAGGTTTGCTCCTCAAACTTCTCAAAGGCGGGAACAGCGTATTTTACCTGTAACTTCTCAGCTGCCCAACCAAGATGCGCCTCAAGAATCTGCCCTAAGTTCATCCGTTTTACAACCGAACGGGGCTCAAGAATGATATCCACCGGAGTCCCATCCTCAAGATGAGGCATATCTTCAACAGAAACGATTTTGCTGATCACTCCTTTGTTACCGTGCCGCCCAGCAAGTTTATCCCCAACAGTGATTTTGCGAACCTGCGCCACCCGAACCGCAATCTCCTCCAAAACTCCAACCGGAAGCTCCGTTTCCTTTCGATCTAAAATCTTGACATCAACTACCGTTCCCCATTCCCCATGGGACATTCGGAGGGAAACATCCCTTACCTCCCGTGCTTTTTCCCCAAAAATTGCCCGAAGCAATCTTTCCTCCGCAGAAAGCTCAGTCTCTCCTTTGGAAGCAATTTTCCCTACCAAAATATCCCCGCCTTTAACCTCCGCACCGATTGTCACAATTCCATTTTCATCAAGATTCCTAAGTGCTGTTTCCGAAACGTTGGGGATGTCACGCGTTACTTCCTCCGGACCCAACTTTGTCTCCAACACGCGAATAACATGTTCGGTGATGTGGATTGAAGAAAGAAGATCTTCCCGCTGCAAGCGCTCGGAGATAACAAGGGCGTCCTCATAACTTAAACCCTCCCATGACATATAAGCGATAGTGAGGTTTCTACCAAGTGCTAACTCACCATTCTCTATCGAAGGACCATCCGCCAAAAGATCGCCTTTTTTGACCTTCTGCCCAACTGCAATTCTCACCCGCTGGTTGTAACAAGTTTCATCGTTGCTTTTGACAAATTTTTGAAGGTGATAGACTTTCTTTTTCTTACCATACATCACCTCGATTTGCTCGGAATCAACAGAGGTAATTTTTCCATCATCCTCGGCGGTGATAACCACTCCTGAATTTTTTGCCAACTCTTTCTCAATCCCCGTCCCCACCAGAGGCGCCTCAGGGGTAAGAAGCGGAACCGCTTGGTTTTCCATATTGGAAGCCATCAGTGCTCGGTTGATATCATCATGAGCTAAAAAAGGAATAAGCGCCGCTGAGGCAGAAACAATCTGACGGGGGGTTACATCCATCAAATCTGCTTGATCAGCTGAACCAAAGAAGAATTCCCCACGGTGGCGAAGAGGAATGCGTTCATCAAGAATTCTTCCGTCATCCCCCAATCTCACTGAGGCATCAGTAATTACATACTGATCCTCATCATACGCGGTAAGATAAACGATCTCCTTGGTAACTAACGGATTTTTCCCACTTTTATCTATCTTTCGGTAAGGAGTTTCTAAAAACCCAAGCTCATTCACTCGCGCATAAAGCGCAAGATGGGTGGTTAACCCGATCGAGGCCCCTTCTGGGGTTTTGATTGGACAGACCCTTCCGTAGTGAGTAAAATGGGCATCGCGAACCGAGAAGCTCGCACGCTCCGTCGTTAAACCTCCCGGTCCTTTAACCGAAAGACGCCGCAGGTGCTCCAATCCAGCCAAAGGATTGGTCTGCTCGTGGCACTGTGAAAGTTGCGAAGAAGCAAAAAAGGAATGGAGACGTGCCTCAATTGGCCGAGTAGAGATAAGAACCGTTGGCTTGGGCAATTGCTCTCGAGCTTGGAGGCTCATCCTCTCTTTGATAACCCGCTCCATTTGGATAAAACCGATTCGCAGCTGCGCTTGGATTAATTCCCCTACTGAGCGGATACGACGGTTGCCGAGATGATCAATGTCCGTTGCCTCTCCTATCCCGTGATTAAGTTCAATCACCCGCCGGATCGTTGCTACCAGATCCTCAAGCATTAAAAGGCGGTACTTTCGTTCATTGATCGGCAAGTTAAGGTCAAGGACTTGATTCAATTTGAACCGTCCCGCCCTACCAAGATCATAGCGCCGGTGATCGGTGAAAATACGTTCAAAAGTTAGTTTGGCGGTATCAAAAAGGGCCGGTTCCCCAGGACGAACCTTGCTAAAAACTTCAAGAATCGCTGCCTCATAACTTTTGGCAGGGTCTTTTTTAAGTGTTTCTTCGATGAAAGGGCGGTTTGAATCGGTATCCACATCGGCAAAAGTTTTCTTGATCTCCTCATCAGAAGCTAATCCAAAGGCACGAAGAAGAGTGGTTGCCGCCATTTTGCGGTAATTGGAGATTCTCACCGTGAGGTAATTCTTGCGCGCGGTGGTAAATTCCAACCAAGCACCATTTTTTGGAAGAATTCTTGCCGAGGAGAGAGGAACACCGGTTACGGGGTCGGTTTCCACCGTAAAGTAAACCCCTTCTGAACGAAGAAGCTGGTTAACCACCACCCGCTCAACTCCATTGATGATAAAGGTTCCCCCTCCTGTCATCTGGGGAATCTCCCCCATGTAAACCTCTTGAGGAATCTTCTTTCCGCTTTTAACATCTGCTAAGGTAGCAGTAAGGTACCAGGGGAAAGAGTAAGCCAAACCTTTTTCCATCGCCTCCTCTTGAGAGATTTTTGGCTTACCAAAACGGGGGCTTGCGAAAGTGATTTCCCATCCGCGACCGGTATAATCCTGAATGGGGTTAATCTCGTCCAAAACCTCTTGGATCCCCTCAGAGAGAAAGCGATCAAAGGATTCTTTTTGAGTAAGGGTTAAGTCAGGTAGAGGCAGGATCTCTTTTTTCTCCTTAAAAAACTTGCGCTCCATAAACAAAAGGAAAGACACGCAAAGGGAAAAACGCCCTCTTTAAAGCGCTTCTTTTTGTCCTCTTAACTTTTTCAGTGGAGATACTCTACCACGTTCTGATTATGTTCGTCAAGGGTTTCGGCAAAATGAACATTCCCATCTTTATCGTGAAGATAATAAAGATAATTGCTTGAAGCGGGGTTTGCCGCCGCTTTCAATGCCGAAAGCCCAGGATTGCAAATTGGCGTTGGAGGAAGTCCCTGGACTCTTCGGGTGTTATAAGGGCTTTTGATGGCGAGATCCGCCGAGGTCAAATCCTTCTTCCACCAAGTTCCTTCATCCTTTTGATAACCGAGAGCATACTGAATGCTGGCATCAACATCCAGTGTCCAACCAAACTTTAGACGCTTCAAAAGAATCCCCGCGATAGTTGCTACTTCCTCTGCATTTTTTGTCTCCCTTTCCACAAGGGAAGCGAGGATTACTGCTTGTTTTTGGGTGAGGTTTTGCATCTTGATTGCCTCCTCTACCTCAGCATACTTTTTCTCAAAATTTTCCTTTAGAAGTGCAACTAGCTCTTTGGCGTTGATATCCTGCGCGACAAAGTACGTATCTGGGAAAAGATACCCCTCCAGTCCTTTAGTTTCTGCCGTAAACTCCTTGGTAAAGTTTGCACTGTCAACCGGAAGGTTTTTCAAAGCGTACTCCAAGTACTCCTCCCGTCGCCACCCTTCAAGAAAGGTGAGTTTGACATCAAAACTCCCATGGCGCAAAACCTCAATAACCTCCCGCATCGAAAGTGTAGGAGGAATCTCATAACGGCCGGCCTCAATTTGGGAGGAAAGCCCTTTAAGAGTGACGTAGACGAGAAAAAGATTAGTGGAGCGAATCAACCCATTCTCACTGAGCTTGGTAGTGATCTGCCGTAACGTCTCCCCCCTCTCGACGACAACTTCTTTTCTTAGGCCGGAACCAGCCGGCCGATTGAGCTCATAACTGATGCAACCGGCCACAGAACCAACTGCAAGAAGCGAAAACAAGAAGGCTAAAAGTACCTTTTTTTTAAATGAGAGCTTAAAAACTTTAATCTTTTTTCGAGGTGAAGGCATACTCCTAATCCTGTCCAAAGTACTTCTCAACCCAAACCAAAACCGTAAGGGTCAGAAGGACAAGGAAGGTGGTAAAGGCGGCCAACCCATACTCCCCTAATCCTACAGCCATCCCAATTCCTGCCGTTATCCAAAGCGAAGCGGCGGTAGTAATCCCTTTAACATGGCCACCGGTGCTAATGATCACCCCCGCACCGATAAAACCCATTCCTCCTAAGATTGCCGCGGCCACTCTCGCTGGATCTCTTGATGTCATCGCCGGATCTCCAAAGCCGGAACTCATCGAAAGGAGAGTAAACAGGGTGGAGGAGAGCGCAATAAGGATGTGGGTGCGAAGACCAGCCGGCTTCTCGTGGGCCTCTCGTTCAAATCCGACCACTCCCCCGAGAACAAAGGAGATAAGGAGTTTTATGGCGCTGTCCCAGGGAAGAATGAGCATCAGAGATATTTTGCCAAAAGTAAAAGGTGAGAAGCAAGTCCCGTACCAAACCAAGCTTGGTACAGGGCAAGCAAATAAATAAACCCTTCGGGTTGAGAAACCCAAACCCGAAGGGTTAAATGATTAAATTTTGGGGACCAAGGCGTTAAACTCCTCCTCGGTCAAAGTCTCACGCTCCAGAAGGGCCTTGACAATCCGCTCGAGGACCTCTTGTCTCTCGGTAAGAATCTCCTTGGCCTGCTCATAAGCTTGGGAGAGGATCTTCCCCACCTCGATGTCCACCAGTCTAGCCGTTTCCTCTGCCATACCGGTTTCCCCGAACATTTCGCGCAGGTAATCCTGGCGAAACCTTGTAAAGGTTTGAAGGCCAAGATCGCTCATCCCGAAACGGGTAACCATCTGCCGGGCGAGCTCCGTCGCTTTTTCTAAGTCGTTGGCTGCTCCGGTGGTGATCGTTTCCTCACTGAACTTGAGCACCTCAGCTGCCCGCCCTCCAAGAAGACCGGCGATGTCATCCAAAAGCTTCCCTTTAGGGAAGAGGTACCGATCCTCTTCTGGAGTACCAAAGGTATAGCCCAAGGTGAGACCACGGGCGATGATCGAGACCTTGCGCACCGGATCGCAATGCTCGAGACTCGCCATCACCAAGGCATGGCCTGCCTCGTGATAGGCGATAATCTCCTTCTCCTCGTCGCTGATTCTCCGGCTCTTCCGCTCCGGCCCGGCGATCACTTTCTCGATTGCGTCCCGGAAGTCGACCATCTCAATCCTCTTCTTGCCCCGCCGGGCTGCCAACAGAGCAGCTTCGTTGACTGAGGCCTCGATGTCAGCCCCGGTAAAGCCGGGAGTAATCGCCGCGAGAGTTCGAAGCTTGACTTCCTCTGCCAACGGTTTGCCTCGAAGGTGAATCTTGAAGATCGCCTCCCGACCAACAAGATCAGGCTGGTCAATGATAACCTCGCGGTCAAACCGCCCCTTACGTTTTAACGCTGGATCAAGCATGTCCGGACGGTTGGTAGCGGCCAGAACAATTACATTCGTTCCAACCTCAAACCCATCCATTTCCGTTAGGATCTGGTTGAGAGTCTGCTGATACGCACCGTTAGCACTGGTGGGAAGTCTGCCGCGTACCCTGCCAATCGTTTCGATCTCGTCGATGAAGACAATCGCAGGGGCGCTGCGCTTGGCTTGCTCAAAAAGGTCACGAACCCGAGAGGCACCAACCCCAACGAATACCTCCTCAAACTCCGATCCGGCCATAACGAAGAAGGGCACGTCTGCCTCACCGGCAACCGCCCGGGCCATCAGCGTTTTACCACAGCCTGGAGGCCCAACGAGGAGAATCCCCTTGGGGAGATGGGCTCCCAGGGCCGTGAATTTTTCCGGCTGGCTAAGGAATTCAACCACCTCCGCCATCTCTTCCTTGGCTTCCTCACAGCCGGCGATATCGTCGAAGGTAACGGTCGACTGAGCGCCGCTAAGCATTCGGGCTCGGCTCTTGCCGAAGTCAAGGATGCCTCCATCTCTACCCCGGCTCCTCATAAAGAAGAGGAAGAAGCCCCCGAAAAGAAGCAGAGGTAGAAAGAAACTGATAATCCCTCTCCAGTTGGTCGGGGGCGTGAGATAGGTGATCTCCACCACCGCCAGCTCATCCTCTGTCACCCCAAGAGCGCGGAGTGTAGGGACAACGTCCCCCACCCCCATAGTCCCAAGGTTAACGGTGGAGGTTTGCCCATCCGCGGTCAGAACCTCAACCTTGTCGGTACCGATCTTAAGTTGGGTAACATCACCTCTCTTAATCTCGCCAACTAAAGTAGTGAGTGGAATCTCGGCTCCGCCTCCGTTGGGAAGCTGACTACCAATGTAGTAGTTGAGGAAAAGAAACACTACAAGAAGGAAAAATGGGATCAAGACCCGTCGCCAGTTCATTGTCTTCCCTCCTTTCCAAAAGGTTTTTAAAAGTTTGGTTACCTACAAGGTAAAGTAACACAGAAAGTTGTCCTTGTCTACTATCGGCTTTCACCAACCGAGTCAAGATATTCCTGCAAAAGAATTGCTGCTGCCAGAGCATCAAGCCTTCGGCGTGCTTTCTTCCCCCTCCCTACTTCAATCGCCACTTTTAAAGCGGTTTCTGTTGAAAGGACCTCTCCTCGAAAGATCACTTCAACTCCTAGCTCCTTCTCCAACCTCCTCCCCAACTCCTTGACTTTTTTCTCATGTCTTCCCTCAGGCAAACCCAGAACAATTCTTTCAACCCCCTCCTTCTTGGCAATCTCAAGCAACTTCTCCACCGAATCAACCACTCCCAAAGGCTCCGCCAAACTGCCCTCGGCAATCGCCAATCCGATTCTTTTTTCGCCCCAATCAACTCCCAAAATCTTCATTAAGTTAATGGTAAATGGTTAATGGTAAATAGTAAATAGCAGGCAAAAAGAAAAGCGCTCTTTTACTCAAAGAGCGCTTGATAATCTTTCGGTAGAGACATGATTAAACCCCTCCCGATGGTGAAGAGCTTTTCTACAAGGGAACACCCTTCCCCATGTTCTGGGCAGAGATCCTGAGGGGTAAAAGCCACTGGCTCATATACTGCTGAAACTACTCTATCCCAAGTCTTGCTAAAGCAAGGGTCCGTACCTGCTGTGATAACTTCCTCTCTCAAAACAGGTACAACCCAAACCCAGTAGCCTCGTCTATGTTTTGCAAGTTGGAGATTGCGCTTAAACTTTTTGGCGATAACCTCACGGTGGCCTTCGGTCAGATCGATCCGAAGCCTCTTTCTCCTCCCATTTGTTTCTTTGATCAGAAAAAGATCTGTTCCGCGATGTTCATCATCAAACCTATCAGCAAGTTGTACCTTGACAGATCCACAGGAACAACCAGCAAGAAGGCTAAAAGCTAAGAACGCAACCTGCTCATGTAGCCGTACATCCCTCATCCTCTCTCCCTTCTGCTGTGATTGTTAATCAATTCTACCACTTCCGAAACTATAGGTCAAGGACAGCCTGTGGTGTAAGCTCTAAGCGTGCTAAACTTTGCTTGAGATTATTTTATTATGGCACATTCTCGCCAGAGAACAAGGTTATGAGCGAAGCAAATGCCTTATAAAACAGGAATTGCAACCTTTGGTTTGGATTACGGTCGCTGTCCTCCTTGGCTTTTTGCCAAGATGAAACGGCTCGCCCGTCTTTTAACCGAGGCAATTGTTTGTGAGTATTCCCCTACCGAGTTCATCCACCGGATGTCTGATCCTTTTTTCTTTCAATCATTTGGGACTCTTTTGGCATTTGACTGGGATGCCTCAGGTCTGACGACTACCACAACCGCCGCCGTCAAAGAAGCTCTTCGGGGAACGGAGCGAAGTTTGGGAATCTTTGTTGCCGGGGGAAAAGGAAAGACCTCGCTCAAGACCCCAAAGGACATCGAAAATTTTGCCCAGCGTTACTCCTTTAACCCCCAACCCCTTATCTACTCCTCCAAAATGTCGGCAAAAGTAGACAACACCGCGATCCAAGACGGCTTCCAACTTTACCACCACGCCTTCTTTTTTGATCGTCGGGGAAATTGGGCGGTTGTCCAGCAAGGAATGGATGAGCTTGCCGGAAGAGCCAGAAGATATCATTGGTTTTCAGGGAATGTAGCCGATTTTGTTGAGGAACCTCATACCGGTATTACCAACCCCCAGAAGAAAGAAGTCCTCAATCTAACCGCGAAGGAAAGCCGCAACACCAAAGTAGTTAGTGTTGAGCTGATCAATGAACCACGAACCTTATTACAGGACCTTAAGGTCTTGGATTACGTGAACCAGCTTTTTGATCAACGGCGGTTGGAAAAAACGTTTTGGCAAGCCTCCTCACAAGCTCCGCAGAATTTTGAGAATCTCCTTGCGATTAAAGGGGTAGGGCCAAGAACTGTCCGAGCCCTTTCTCTGATCTCAGAGGTAATCTACGGAGCCAAACCCTCCTACACCGACCCAGCCCGCTACGCCTTTGCCCATGGAGGGAAGGATGGAATCCCTTACTTTGTGGATCGAAAGACCTACGATCAAAGTATCCGAGTTTTAGAGCGGGCGGTACGAAAGGCAAGGATGGGAACTTTAGAACGGCAACAAGCCTTCAAAAAATTAGAAAGATATCTCTGAGTAGTTATCTTCATACTCTATAGTATGAATACAAAGCAAAATGGAGTTTACATTACAAACGTCACAAAAATTTGAACTGATCAATATCACCGATCAAATCCAAAAAGCAGTAGAGAAATCAGGTATAAAAGAGGGTGCAGCTCTCGTGTTTGTACCTCATACCACCGCGGCGGTTATCACAAGCGAAGATGAATCAGGGTTAAAACAGGATTTTTACAACCTTTTTAAAGAGTATTTAAACCGGTCTTACCACCACCCTGACGGAAATGCCGAAGCCCACATCTTAGCCGGAATAATCGGTCACTCGCGGATTATCCCAGTCAAAAGTGGAAAGCTTGATCTTGGTACTTGGCAATCGGTTCTTCTTGCTGAGCTTGATGGACCGCGCCAACGGCGAGTCACGGTTACGGTTTTACCTATCTAGGTTACCTACCCACCTTGGCGAATCTGTTAAACTTAACGGATAGATTTGATTCGTTCGACAAGCTCAGAATAAACAAGCTCACTATAAAATGGATCAACCTCAAAAAATTCTTAAAGTCTTAAAACAGGCAAAAAGAATTCTCATCCCCCTTCACGTGAATGTTGACGGCGATTCCGTCGGTTCCGCCCTTGCCCTCCAGCTTCTTCTTGAGACCTGGGGAAAGAAAGTAAATGTTGTCTCTGTCGACCCGGTACCGGCGAATCTGCTATTTTTATCCAGGGCAAAGAAGATCAGAAAGATTGATCCCGCTGATCTCGACTTAAGAAAATACAACCTCCTCTTGATAACTGATATCAGTAATCTTTCACGCCTCTCACGGAAAGAAGGCTTTCAGCTTTCACCTGAGATAAAGACGATCAACATCGATCACCATCCTTCAGGCGCTGAAAAGCTCATTGATTTGAAGTATGTGGACCCCAATGCTTCATCCACAGCCGAGCTTCTTTTCGACCTGATGAAACAATGGAAGGTTAAACTTACTCCCGAAATTGCCCAATGCCTCCTCACTGGTATCATCACCGATACCGGCTGCTTTCAATATGCCTCCACCACCCCGGAGGTTCTCGAGAAATCAGCAGAGCTGATTCACTTAGGAGCTAATCGGGAGGAGATCGTCTTCAACATTTACCGCAGCTGGCCGCTTCCTGTCCTTTCTCTTTGGGCAACTCTTCTTAACAACGCTAAACTAAAAGACAGCATCCTTTATACCACCCTTAGCCGCCAGGAGCAAAAAAGGCTGAAGATAGACCATGCCAATCTCTCAACTGCTCGCTCCTATGCCGCCAGCGAACTTTTGCGCGCCATCAAGGGAACCGAAGCAGCGGCGATCTTCACTGATGAGGGAGAAAAAATCCACGTCAACCTTCGATCGCGAGCGGAGTTTGATGTCGGAAAGATCGCCGAAACACTCGGCGGGGGAGGACATACCAATTCTGCCGCGTTTGATTTCCAAGGCAAAATGAAGGAAGCAATTGAGAAGACGACTGAGTTGGTTGAAAGGGTACTCAAATGAAAAAACGTCAATCCTATTCGCCTTATTCAATCGGTCTTTACGTTAAATGCCCGAGGCAGTATTACTTTGAATATCTTGATAACTACACAAGCGTTTACCCCAACAAACAGAAGATAAAACAGCTTCAGGTAGAAGCGGGTAAACGCAAAGAACTTGTCTTTGGGGACCTGCTTCACCGTGTTTTAAACCTCTTCTTTCGCATGAGGCAGGTGGAAAGAAGCGAAGAAAAGTTGCTCGCTCTTCTTAAAGAGGTTTGGGCAGGAGGAAAAAGTGAAGCCCGCGGAAAACAAGGAGGCTTTCCGGAAATTGAAGAAGAACGAGGGTGGTATCAAAAAGGACTGGAGATTTTGAAGGAGTTCGCGCGAACTCAAAACCTCTCCCCTACTCTTGCCTATCTTCCCGAAATTGAGAAAGAGGGAGAGTTTGTGGAGGCCAACTTCCTTAAGGTTCCGCTCCAACCTGACGTTGTCCTCGCCGGCAAGATCGATCGGATTGATAAGGAAGGAGGCGGCTTTCATCTGATCGACTACAAGACCGGAGAAAGCGAAAGAGATGACGATTTTCAACTGATGGTTTACTCCATCCTCGCTGAGGAAGCGTTAGGCAAGCCACCGACGAAGGCGAGCTATCTCTACCTCAGGAGCGGAAACCTTAGGAGCTTCCAGCCTGGCGAAGAGGCAAAATCAAGGGCCAAAGCAAGGGCACTGGAGATCGCCGAGCAGATTCGGAGCGAAAAAGAGTTTTCCCCCCACCCTACCAAAATCTGTTGGTGGTGCAACTACCTTGAATTCTGTCCCGCCAAAGAGGAGGCAAAGAGGATTATTGCTGAATACAAAGGAGGAGAGCCCAAGGAGCTTCCTTTTTGATATCATTAAGTTGAGTCGCAAAGGAGGTGATCTAAACTGGAAGAAAAGATCGGGGACGTCACCCACTATTTCAGCCACATCCCCGCCGGGATTATCAAACTAACCGCCACTCTAAAGGCAGGTAGTCACATCCATTTCAAGGGGGCAACAACCGATTTTGAGCAAGAGATTACCTCAATGCAAATCAATCATAAGGATGTGGAAAAGGCAAAGGCCGGCGATGAGATTGGAGTTCAGGTAACGGATCGGGTCCGGGAGGGGGATGAGGTCTTTTTGGTCACCTAAGTCACTTAAGTAACTTAAGTCACTTGGGTTACTTAGGTCAATCCTCCTCAGTTTCCGTTCGGAGCTTAACATTAATCCTCTTTGTGCTCCTTGGAATCCTTCGCAAATTCTCCGGTAAGTTTGGCCAAAGGCGCAGTTCGTAAGCGCTGACGTTGGAAAGGGAGGCAAGATACTCCTGAGCACTGGCAACATCCCGCGCGGAAAGCTCGCGCTTAATCCCCTCAAGATCAAGTTTAGGAACTACCTGTGCGGCGATTTTGGCGGAGAAATCGAGTTTCTTATCCCCAAGCTTTGGCTCAAGCGTCTCAATCTCCATTTCGCTTGGGAAAAGTTCATAGTTTTCCGGAACAAGCCCGCCCAAAACTTGGGAGACTAGCCCCTTGAGATCCTCATCTTTATAGACAATCACGGTAAACTTCATCTTCAGCGTTAAGCCAACCTCCTCCGCCTGCTCCCCTACCGCTTGGGCAAATTTCTCCTCAACCACCTCCTGCTTGATTACTTCTTGAATCACCACTTGATCCAAACCTGCCTGATCAGCCAGATCCGTCTTCCCCTTATCTAGCAGTTCCTTCTTTAATTCGTCCAAAACCTTCGCTTGGTCAGCTGAGGCAACAACGGTTACCTCATGAGACTCACCACCAGATATAGCACCGGTAGCTGACCCCGCATCATAAATGCTGTTTGAGTAGTTGGTTACAAAATCAAAATTAGTCGCATCTGCTAAGTTGTAGGAAGGTCCAATCTTCTCCGCTGTGACCGTACCATCCTTTGTCCCACAGATTCCTCCTACTCTTTTCGGAACGCCGACAACATTTGAGTCAATGACATAAATCAAATTTTTGCCTACCGGTTTGATCTGCGTCCCTGCAGTAAACGTGACATCGGTTGTGTCATTGCAGTTAATAAAGGTTACCGTTCCTTTCGCTTTCTCTCCAACCGTTGCTGTACCTGTAGCTGGTGTTGACTTCTGTCCCTCTTCCTCAATAGTTAACTTTGTCCCGGGGATTAGACCTTTTTCGGCATCAATCTCCGTTGCCTGCGTATCCGCAGAAACGGCAATTTCCTTAACCATTGGGATCGGTTTTAAGGTAAGAACCACCTCCGCTCGGGGAAGATAGTTCAGCCCCCACCAACCTCCCCCGCCCAAAAGAAGGAGAATCCCCAAAAGAAGAAGCGGGATCAAGCCAACCCGCTTGATGAAGGCAAGATCAAGATGAATTTTGGGGAGCCCAAACCGACCACCGCGGATAATCCGGATCGGTTCCGGCTCCGCTCCCTCCTCTAAAAGGGTAATCAACCGCTTGCTCCTTGGCCCACTGGAGCGAAGCTTAAGCGTTTTTCCCCGACGCCCTGCCTCTTTTTTAAGAATTTCAAGAGTAAGAAGGTTGATCCCTTCCTCAGGAAGGGTAAGCTCAATCTCCTTCCCCTCAGCCGCTACGATCTGCTCAAAAAGCTCAAACAAACTCATTTTTCTTCTTTACCCTCCGTAGTTTCAGCGGAGGAGGGCTCCTCTCCCTCTTCCAATCCTTCTCTCACTCTTAGAGCGACTTGTCCTAAAGAAAGCGGCAGAATATCCTCGGGCAGATCCAACCCTGTCCCCTCGGCGTGGATCCCACCCAACTGATCTTTGCTGATCACCCCAACCTCAGGGGTGGAATCAAAGGGATGGTCTCGCCCCCACGGAAAGTCTTTGATACGCTCTAAAAGATCAGGGAAAGAAGCTCCCCCACCAGTTAAAAGAATCTTTGCGGGAAAGGTTTTTACCTCGGCGAATGCTCCAAGAGTATCTGAGACCGCGTTAAGCCAAAGGTCTAAAAAGAGGGTGGGGTTTGCTTTCGCCTGCGAAAGCCCCCACCAAAAGCTTTTTGTATCCATTAACTCCCCCCCAAAAGCAAGACTCACCTCTGTCTTTTCCCCACCGATATCAAAGATCAGGGCATTAAGTTCTTCCTCCAAGGAAAGAGCTCCTACAAGGTTAAAAGGAAGGAAGGAGAATCCCCAAAGGGAAAGTTTTGCCGCGCGTACCAACTCCTCAAGCCTTCGAAGATAGCTCTTTTCTCCAAAAGAGGTAAAAAGATAAAGCTCTAATTTCTCTACCTCTTTAGTCTCCAAAACCTCCGCCTCAAGCTCCACCAAAGAAAGTTTGGGATCACCTAACGATAGACGCAACTCCTCCTGTGCTTGCCGCCGTGCGGCTTCTCTTGCCTGGGTGGTAATTTCACCTGCATTTTTGGCAAGGCTGCTTCTGACAACTGTTGTGAAGGCCGAGGTGAAGGGACCGGAAACACCAACCACTGCCGTTTTGGGCAGGTCGGGGAAATCGGACTTTAGGTCTTCAATGATCTCTTTAAGTGCTACCTCCGGATCTTCTCCGCGGGGAGCTTTCCTCGCCCCCAAAAGGCGGACATAATCACCTTCAGTCTTGAAGAGAAATGCTTTGAGAAGTTTTCCTCCCAGATCAAGGGCGAGAAATTCCTCTGGAAAAACTTCGTGCTTTTTGAACGGTAGTTTAATCACGTTATCGCCCGAGCGTATATCCTTCTTATCCCCGCCCCAGCGGCCTCCTCTTTGATTATCTCAAATCTGCCCAACTCACTTGTTTGCGCAACATGCGGACCGGCGCACAACTCTTTCGAGAAAACTTGCCCTGAACCTGTCGAAGGGTCTCCCACATGATAAAGCGTCACCTTTTCCAGCCCTTGATACTTTTCGGTAAAAACCGCTTCCGCTCCTAACTTCTTTGCTTCCTCAAGGCTCACTTCAGCTTTCACTACCGGAAGATCTTCCTTAATCTTTTTGTTAACCAACGCTTCTGCCCTCTTAAGCTCCTCATCGGTCAATTTCCGCCCGAAGGTAAAGTCGTGACGGAAACGGCCCACTTCTAAGTGTTGCCCTGCTTGATGAACCTGGGGCCCCAAAACGGTTCTCAAGGCGGCGTTCAAAAGATGGGCGGCGGTGTGCTGAGGAGCAATCTCCTCATCAGACGCGGCTTTCGCCTCTTTTTGGGCGGATCGCGCTCGTTCCCGCTGCTCCTCCAACTTCCTTTCAAACTCCTTCTCATTCACCGTTAAACCGCGTGCTTGGGCAATCTCTTTGGTTAACTCCAAAGGGAAGCCGTAGGTGTCGTAAAGGACAAAAGCATCGACTAATTTACCCTGAGGTCCTCGAAGGGTCTTCTCTAACTGTTTCAATCCCTGATTCAAAGTCTTTCCAAACTTTTGCTCCTCCTCCTCGACAACCGCCAAAATCTCTTTCTCTTTTTTGTCAAGCTCTGGATAAACTTCGCGATAAAGCGTGATCACCTTTTTTGCGGGTTCAAGAAGAAAGTAACCGGAAATATCCAAAAGCCTCCCATGAAGAATTGCCCGGCGAAGAATCCGTCGAAGAACATAACCTCGACCAACATTTAAAGGTTGGACCCCATCAGCGATAAGAAAAACTGCTCCCCGAATGTGGTCGGCAATGATCCGCAGGGACCGCGGATCTCCTCTTCCATCCACCTTGGCAATTTTGTCGATCTCAGCGACGATCGGGGCGAAAAGATCAGTCTCAAAGACGGTCTCTTTTTCCTGCAAAATTAAAGCCAGTCGCTCCAACCCCATCCCGGTGTCAATGTTCTTCTGCTTTAGTTTGTTATACTTTCGAGCGGAGCGAGAAAGGTAGGGCTTGCCTTCAAGCCCGTCCTTTCCTGCCTCGTCCTTGAAATATTCCATAAAAACAAGGTTCCAAAGCTCCGTTTCTAGACCGGAGGGAAGGGTATAGATAATCTCGCTGCAAGGGCCGCAGGGACCCGCCGTGGCGGGAGGACCCCAAAAGTTATCCTCTTTACCGTACTGTTGGATCTTGATCCCTGGCGCCTCTCTCTCCCAGATCTTCTTCGCTTCCCAATCCTTGGGGATCCCCTCTCCTCCGGCGAAGATGGAAACATGGATTCGTTTTGGATCAAGCCCTAATTCTCCGGTGAGAAAATTCCAAGCCAGAGGAATCGCCTCCTCTTTAAAGTAGCCAGCACCGACCCCATCTGAATCTTTGGGATCACCGACGGAGAAGTTCCCCAACATCTCAAAAAAGGTGTGGTGGTGTTCATCACCAACGGCGTCGATATCGGAAGTGCGAAAACATTTTTGGATTGAGGTTAAACGCGTGTTACCAAAGTCCGTCAGGGCATCCGCCTCACCCAACATATAGGGCTTAAACTGCTGCATCCCGGCGGTGGTCAAGAGAACCGATTCGTCTCCAGAGGGAACAAGGGATGAGGAAGGAACAACGGTATGCCCATGGGCAACAAAATAATCAAGAAACTTCTGGCGAATCTCCTGATGAACCATCAGGGTTATGATAACAAAAAGCTGTAGAAAAAACTTAGGGGCAGGCGTCGTATAGACATCTGCCCCATTGTTTTAGAGCCATCCAGGACGGTTTTGCACTTCCCGCCAGGCTCTTTCGTCCTCCTCCCGGCGACGGCGCTTCTCCTCGGCCCAAGCCGCATCGGTTTCTTCCTGGATCCGGCGTTCCTCTTCTTCGAGGTGACGCTTGTGCGCGTACCAAGCATCACAACCCGGACAGAGCCCATCGGTCAGCTCTGACCGGTGGAACGCCCACCGACACCGACTGCAGAGTGCGTGGCTCGGGAGAATAAGAAGCCTTTGATTCAGGGCCCACTCTAACCGGTAGAGTAGACGCCCAAACCATCCTCCAAATCGCAACATTCCCTTTCTCCTTTCTTAAAGGATTAGTGCTTTTGGCACCGAACTGCTTGCCAGGTATAAATTTCCCTCCTTTAAAGAGAATCCCTACCCCCAAGCCACCATAGCCTGGGACCTGACAAGCAGATCGCTGCCTCCTCCTAAACCCACCTTTCGGCTCCGCTCAAGGTAAACCTCAAAGATGGGCTTGGGAGAATCTGGCTGCTTGGTAGATCCACTCAGCCAGAGTCTTCTAATAGCTCCTCAAGGAATTCAGGATGCTCCTCCATGTAACGCGCTGCAAATTCACGCGCGGCGCGTTCACACGGATTGTCAAGGTAGTCCTCAAGGTTCCACTGAGAACTACTAGTACTGGTAAGGTAACAACCTTCTTGACTACCCTGCTCTAAGTACCGGCGAAGGTGAGCAAGCTCATGGGCAATGGTTTTCACTATTGAAACTTCCTCTAGTGATTCGCCGTTGCTCCATGGCAACGCCACCGAAACCGTTTCCGCCGTTTCCGATCGCCACCAGAAACGTTTTGTAGTGAAATCCCCATCCACAAAGGGTCCCAGCTCACCGTATTCCACAACGCTGAAGGTGAAACTGTAACCCTCAAGTGGGGAATTCCCCTTGAGGATGTCCCCCCAGATCCTCTGGGTCACCTTAGCCCAGGTCTCGGCCTCCTCACAGGGGATAGAGCGGCTATGCCTTACCTCCATCCCCTCCCACCCACCGTGGTAATGATATTTAAGGTGGGCAATGCTGTAGTCTACAGCGGGAGCGAGAACGAACCCAAAGGCAACGCAAAGAACCAAATAGAGGACCAACAACAGGCGCCGCATCTTCTTCCCTCCTTTCTTGCCCGTCAGGTTCTAAGACCTTAGTGGGTATGGATGAAGAAGATGTCTCCCAAAACCACCTCTTTTGAGATGGGCTTGGGAGAAGCGCTTTTGGGTAAACCCAGAAGCGCTTAACTGCCGAGCCCTTAGTGCCTAATACTCAGATAGGCAGGAAGGGCCACGAGTATCCCTATTAGCACCGGCACCGCGAAGATCGCTGCGATGTTCGCCGGGATGGCTAAAGGGACGATGTTTTGGAGAACTTCTAGGAACCCCATTTCCTTCCTCCTTATCTTTGTTCTGCGGGTTCAGAGGCCAAGCTTCTTTGCCTCTTCCAACCGCAAGACTACGGGCTTGCCGCAGCAGGTCAGGACCGTGACATGATTCTCATCCCGGTCAAGAACCCGCTGTACCTCAGACAGGTCCAAGGGCTCTTGGCGAAGAACTTGCACCTCCGCCGAACCATATCCCCTGAACCCCGGATCAACAAAAATCCCCTGAGGAATCATTCCGTCCTCCTTCTCGCTTATTTGACCTAGCCAACAAAGCTGACTAAGCCTCCAAAGGCAGTGAGTCTTTGCTCCCCACCTTTGGAGGAAAAATATTCGGTTGTTAAGGTCCTGAGAACCCTGTACCAGAACAAGTTCGGTACAGGACTGAGAGCCGTCCACGAGATAGGCCCCAGTACCAGAGCAAAGCTCGGTACGGGGCGGGGTAGGATTGCAAGCCCTCTCCCTTCTTCCTCTAAAACAAGGTAAAAAGAGCGTGTCGGGGAGGTCAGGTGTCCCTAGTCCCTCTCGTGAACGAATCTCAAAAAATTTTTAAACAAAAACAGCCAGGCCTAAAGAAGATCTACGTAAGAACCTTGCCTTCGGCAAGAACCTTCTTTCCTCCCTACCCAAAGTAGATCGGAAATAGGGTTAGATTTTCCTCAAACCTGGCTGTTCTTTAGGTAGGGATTAAGGCCCTTCGCTCGCGCTCAGGAACCTCCTTCCTCGCTTTCGCTCGGAATAAGAACTTTCTATTTTTCAAGAACACCTTTATGATAACACTAAAATATCCTTTTGTCAAGAGCTATAGGACTCTGGTTTATGATAAAGAAAACGCCTCTTCTCCTTCAAAATACAATTCTATAATACCACAAATTCCCTAAATATCAAGTCTTATAGTGGGGTTACTTGCCGTATTTTTTCATCTCCACTTTTTTGGAGCCGCAGAGGAAACACTGGAAGTTATCCCCAGGTTTGAGACATTGGGGGCAAAGGTAAAGCCCATTTTGGAAGTGAAGTTGGGTAGGACCGCAGGTGTTACAGAGAAAGACAACCTCATCACGAGGAATGCGACCATGTTTGGGACAAACGAAATAAAACCCCTTCCGTTTCGTCCGGGGATTTTGTTCTTCGCGGGGCTCAGAAGAGAACCCTCGTCTGCGCCGAAGATTCTGTTTCCTCGCTGAGGCTCGGAAATAAAAACCTTTCTTTTCGGAAACTTTCTTCGCCACTGGCTAAACGCCTTTAAAGAATCGGGGACGGGAACGCTGGACCCGCTTTTTAAGCTCGACCCGAGCTTGGCTCACGGCTCGATCAAGCTCTTGTTTTGCAGAAGTTAAACCTTCCCCTACCGCCTCCTGTGCCTTTTCAAGGTAGGGTTGGGTAATCTCTCTCGCTTCCGCGGTTACCTCCTGCCCAATTGGAGTGATCATTTGCGCCGCTTGTTCCACCTTAGGCTCAACCTCCTCCCGCCCTTGGCGAGGCTCGCCTTCGGCGGCTTGAAGCTCCTCCGCTACCTCAAGCGCCTTTTTATACCACTCCTTATAATTTTTCTTAAGTTTTTGGCGGGTTTCCTCACCTTTGTCTGGGGCAAAAAGAACCCCCAAAACCCCACCGGCAATCAAGCCAAGAAGAAAAGCATTGATCGTTGAACCGCTGTTGTCGCTCATGGAACTTTCTCCTCTTTCTCCGCCAAAGGCGGATGGGCCCCTGCCTTGCCGGCAGGCAGGTCTGGCCTATTTTTACCTCTTTGACGAATTGTCTGCAACTTATGAAACGCTTTCAGCCCCTCGGTAAAAGCTGTCACCGCTCCGGCCGCCCCCACGACTGGAGTAGCAACCGCTGCCGAGATTGCTGAGATGCTATCTAAAATCTCATTCATTTTGATAACCGCACTTCTAACTTCTTTAAGAACTAAAGCGATATAAACTCCAACAAAAAGGAGGTTCGCCGTAAGAAGAGCGATGATTAAAACAAGTAAAGTCTCGGTCATCAATTCCACCATAGCAAATTTAACAGAGGTGGGACAAGAGTCACAGGGTACCCGAGACCCAAAACCCGCTTAAAGGATTTGACTGGTATCACGGATGAGAACCCTTCGCGGTTTGCTCCCCTGCCCCGGGCCAACAATCCCCCGCGCCTCAAGCTCATCTAAAAGGCGGGCGGCGCGGGCGTAGCCGATCGAAAGCCGCCGTTGAAGAAGGGAGGCGGAAGCCCGCTCATAATCAACAACAACCCGAACGGCCTCCCCAAAAAGAGGATCTTCAGGCTCACCAACCTTCACCGCTTTTTCAAACCGTTCTATCTCCTCCGGCACCACAAATTCCGGCCGCCAAGGTGTGTTGCGTAAGAATTCCAACAGACGATTCATCTCTTCGTTTGAGACAAAAGGACCTTGGATCCGAATTGGCTTGGAGCGATCAGGGGGAAGATAAAGCATATCTCCCCTCCCCAAAAGCTTCTCCGCCCCTGGCATATCAAGGATCACGCGGGAATCAACCTGAGAGGTGACATTAAAAGCGATCCGGCAGGGAATATTGGCTTTGATTAGCCCGGTTAAAACATCGGTTGAAGGGCGTTGCGTAGTCAAAAGCAGATGCAAGCCAGTGGCGCGCGACATCTGGGCTAACCGAGTAATTGCTTTCTCAACTTCCCCAGGAGCAATCACCATGATATCCGCCAACTCATCCACAATGATCGCAAGGTATGGAAGTCGCTCCCCCTCTTTTTGCTTTGCGTTAAAATCCCCAATGTCCCGCGCCCCAACTTCCTGAAACAAGCGGTAGCGCTGATTCATTTCCGAAAGGGCCCACTTTAAAGCGGGGAGGGTTTTCTCTGCCTCCACAATGGCCGGCATCAAAAGATGGGGGATATCATTGTAACCGGAAAACTCTACTCTTTTAGGATCAACAAGGATCAAACGCACTTCAGCAGGTGAGGCACGGAAAAGGATAGTGGCGATAAAAGAGCGAAGAAGAATTGATTTTCCTGATCCAGTGGCACCCGCCACAAGAACATGCGGCATCCGGGTGATATCATCCACAATCGACCTGCCTGAGACATCGCGCCCTAAGGCGATTGCTAATTTTGATTCCTCTTTTGTCATCTCCTCCGAGGTTAAGATCTCCTTAAGGGTTACCAACTGTGGCCGCAGGTTAGGAACCTCTACTCCAACCTGTGACTTCCCCGGAATCGGCGCTTCGATCCTGATTGTTCCTGTCTTTGAGGCAAGCGCCATCGCTAAATCGGAAGAGAGGTTGGTGATTGCCGAAAGTTTGATCCCTCGTTCTGTCTCCAAAGCATACTGAGTAACGGCGGGGCCAAGATTGATGTCCGCCACCCGCGCTTTTACGCCAAAAGAAGCCAAAGTCTGCTCGATAATCTGGGCATTTTTCTCGATATCCCCACGCTCCGCTCCCTCCTCCGGCGGATCGTTAAGAAGGGAAAGTGGCGGATACTCCCATTTGGCCGGAGGCTTTACTCCCCCCGCTTTTGTGGTTGGTTCAAGATAAGGGGTGGAGATTTCAATTGCGCCTTCCTCTCCCATCTCCTCCTTCTCCAACTCTTCTTCCAATCCCTCAACACCTTTTCTTTCTTCCCTCCCAAATCGTTTCCCGCGCCAAAGATATTTTTGGATTATCTCTCCTAATTTCTTGGTGATCTGTGAAATGTAAAATAAGGCTTCATCAACCGAAGCGTTGAAAACCACAAGAATCCCAACCACAAGGGAGGAAGCAAGAATTAAAAAAGCCCCGATACTGGAAAAAATCCTCCGAAGAATAAGCTGGAGGTGGTAACCGACAAGTCCCCCGCCTTGTCCCAAAACTGAAGCTTCAAAGTAAGCACGCTCGGGAGGGAAGAAAAGATGAATAAAACCAAGAAGCGCCAAAGTAAAAATAGCCAACCCTATAAAGACGCGAAGTTCTACAAAAGGAATTTTCACCCGAAGCCGCAGCAGGATAAGTCCTAGAACGGCAGTTGTTAAAGGAACAAGAAAAACTCCCCAACCAAAAAGACGATTAAGAAGATTTTGAAGGGCAGAACCAAATCCGGCTGCCTGACCAAAAAAAGAAAGGATTGCCAAAACCGAAAAAACAAGAAGGATAACCCCAACCGCTGACTGGAAACTCTCATTTTTAAGATTAAGTTTTAAACCCCTTCGCCGGTATCTTCGCGCCATAAACATCCCCATTATAAATTAAAATCCCTCAAATGAGTAAGGGCCCGCTCAAGTAAACTTGATCGGGCCCAACTTCTCCCTATATTCCCTTAGGAGGAGGACTAATTCTCCCCCTTGGCTTTTGCGCGCCCCTCTTCAATCTCTTCCTGGAGCTCGCGATCGCGGCCTTTGGTGGTCCTGGACTTGCGCCCACCACCCTCTTTAGGCCGCTTGTCTTTGCCCTTTCTGCCGCGAGGGTTCCCTGTCGGGAGCGATTCGCTTTCCGCCACCACGGCCCGGATCTCGGCGACCTGCTCGCCACCAAGCCGAGCAGCGATAGAACCTAGCCGCTGCTCCTGACGGCGCTCCCGAGCTCGCTGCAAGACCAGATGAAACATCTGTGTCCAGATACCGGCCTTGCGCAGCTCAAGCCCGTGCTTCCCGCACACAAGCCTCGACCTTTCTCCCTTGCCAGTTTCCTCGATTAGCTTACCGAGGGGAGGCTGTTTCTCCACAGCCCTCTTTAGCTGGTCAAGGCTAGGACGCCAAGCTTGCGTCGCGGCAGTTGCCACAGGCTCCGCCTTTCCCTCCGCGACACAAAGCGGGCAGGAGAGGCCGATGATGAGGACATCTTCATGTCCGTCCACGTCAATCCTCTCCCCAACCTCGAACTTCATGCTCTCGGCCATCTTTCTCCTCCTTCTTAGATTTTTTCTGGCTAAGCCAGAAATCTACCTGCGAAAATATGATATGATACCTTCTCGCAGAGAGATTCCTGGCCCCGAAGAACGCTTACGCCTTCTTCGGGGTTTCCGAGGAACCGGCACCCCTACCTCAAGTACCGGCGTTTACCTTAACTCAAAGATAAAAGCCGATCCTTGAGTAATCCGATAGGATTAATAAAAGGTGTAGCTTAATTAAACCATAAATTTCCGTTTCTGTCAACAACTATAAGACTTTCTATTTTTGGTGATTATTCTTGGAGGACGAGAATTTCTTGAAGAGGAATCTTCCCGGAAATCCGCGCGGAAACTCCCCTTCTTCCTCGAAAGAACTCTAAGATCTCCCCATTTTTAAGAGGAAAGAGCCGATCTTGATGATAATTTAACCCGCGAGCCATCTTAGCATAAGCTTCTGTTGATTCCGGTGTTCCCCCAATTGGAACAAGATACTCTGCTTTCGCCAAAAGGATAATCTGCCTTAAATCCTCTGCATAACCATGACCAGAAACATGGATATCTGGCATCTCCTCAAGGTAGAAGACCTTTGCTCCCTTCTCTTTTAATCTCTCAATCAACACCTTAACGCGCTCTTCGTTTCCGGGGATAAGATCAGAGGAGAAAAGGACAAGATCCCCCTGCCCAATTTTAAAAAAGCGGTGCTCCTCACGGGTCATCTTCGCTAAAGCCGAATTTTGTTGCCCCTGCGACCCGGCGGCGATAATCGTAATTTTTCCTTGAGGAAGCTTTTTTGCTTTAGCGTTTGAGGTGACTGTCTTCTTTGGAATTTTTAGATAGCCAAGTGCGCGGGAAACCTCAACCGTTTTCTCAAGCGAAAGGCCGGCAAAAGTTATCTTTCTCCCAAGCGCCTCGGAAACATCAACCGCCTGCTGGATGCGGGAGATATCCGAGGAGAAAAGGGTGATAAAGACGCGACCTTTGGTTTTGCCCATCTCTCTAAAAAACGTCTCCCCCACAATTCTCTCGGAAGGGCAACTGCCCTCGCGATCGGCACGAAGGTTATCGGAAACAAGAAGCAGCACCCCTTGCTCCCCGTAATGTTTAATCCTTCCCAACTGAGATAACTTCCGATCCAGAGGGGTTGGATCAAGCTTAAAATCTCCGGTGTGAACCACCACCCCAAGAGGAGTCTTTAAAACAACCGCCATCGTATCAGGGACAGAATGGGTCATCCGAATAAACTCAAACGAAAGCGAGCCAAGCTTAACCTCTTTTTCCTCCATAATCTCTTTAATTTCTGCACGCTTCGGACCGCGCTCTTTAATCTTTGCCCGGATAAGACCGGCAGTGAGACGAGAGGCGTAGACGGGAATTTTTAAACGCTTAAGAAGGTAGGGTATCGCTCCGTAGTGATCTTCGTGGCCGTGAGTAACGATCAATCCTCGCACCTTCCTCGCTCGGGAAAAAACATACGAAAAGTCGGGAATCAAAATCTCATTGTTTTCGGTTTCCTCCTCAGGAAAACCAATCCCACAATCAACGACAACCAGATCCTCATTTGTCTCATAAAGATACATATTTTTGGTCACCTCCCCAATTCCGCCAAGGGGAATAAACTTTAAACTGTTAACTGGGTAGAATTGTGAACTTTCTTTTCTCACTTAAATAATTGGAGTTGATTCTCGTCTTTGTTCTTAACTTCCAACACCTGAGGATGGATCTCTCCGGCAAGTGCTTTTGGTAACCTCATAAAATCTTGTTTCAGATCCTGAAGGACAAGTGAAGATCGAAGCGCCGCTGCCGGATGATAAAGAGGAAGAACGATCCGTTCTCCTACCTTAAACGGTTGACCATGAATCTTGCTGATTGGCTGATCTTTGATAAAAACTTCCAAAGCAAAGCGGCCTAAAGGAACAATAATCTTAGGGTTGATGATCTGAATTTGCCGAAGAAGATACGGGAGACAAGCGCGGATTTCATCTTTATTAGGACCGCGATTATCAGGAGGTCGATGTTTGACCACATTTGTGATATAAACCTCCTCCCGGCGCAGTCCCACTTTCCCCAGTTGCTCCTCCAAAAGGACTCCGGCACGGCCAACAAAGGGGCGGGCAAGCTTGTCCTCATGAAATCCCGGCGCCTCCCCGATAAACAATACTGTTGCTTTTACACTTCCCTCACCCGGTACAGCGTTTGTCGCTGTTCGCCATAGGCGGCAGTTACGACAACCTTTGACAACTTTATCAAGCTGGGCAAGGAGTTCTTTTTTCTCTTTCATCGGCAGGCCTAGATTCGGGTATCGTCTTTTTACCTTCTCCCCCGCCTACCGGCAGGCAGGCTTTTTCGCCAATCCGGTGTTCTATAGCCCAACGGTCCTCTTCTCTCTCCCCCTCCCTCCTCTCTTTTTCCATCTCCCTCCAATGCCTTTTTGGAAAGATTGATCTTCCCTTCCTCATTAATCCCAATCACCTTCACCCGAATTTTGTCCCCCACCTTAACGACGTCGCTTACTTTATTGACAAACCCTTGGGATAACTCGGAGATGTGAACCAGCCCTTCCCTCCCAGGAAGGATCTCCACAAAAGCACCAAAATCGGTAAGTTTTTTAACCTCCCCTTCCAAAACCTCCCCCACCTTTATCTCCCGTGTTAGATCTTCAATGATTCTTTTTGCCTCCCTCACCTTCTCCTCCTCAATTGAGGAGATATTTACTGTTCCATCATCTTTAACATCAATCGCTGTTCCTGTCTTTTCGATAATCCCCTTTATCACTTTCCCTCCCGGCCCAATTACCCCCCCGATCTTGTCAACGGGGATCTTCAAGGTGGCAACCTTGGGGGCGTATTTGGAAAGCGCTTCCTTTGGTTTACCAATCACCTTAAGCATCATCTTTAAGATAGTAAGGCGGGATTTGCGCGCTTGCCCCAACGCTTCTGTCATCATCTCCTGCGTTAGACCTTTGGTCTTAATATCCATCTGAAGCGCCGTTATCCCCTTTTCTGTTCCAGCTACTTTAAGATCCATATCCCCACATTGATCCTCCAACCCAGTGATATCAGTAAGAAACCGTACCGTTTTCCCTTCCTTAAAAAGTCCCAGTGCCACCCCAGAAACGGGAGCTTTGATTGGCACTCCGGCATCCATTAGAGAAAGGGTTGAACCGCAAGTTGCGGCCATTGAGGTTGAGCCGTTGGAGGAGAGAACCTCAGAAACAAGACGGATCGCATAAGGAAATTTCTCCTCAGAGGGAATCATGGGGAGAAGTGCCCGCTCTGCCAAAGCGGAATGTCCAATTTCCCGTCGGTTAGGAGCACCAATCCTCCCCGTTTCCCCAGTTGAAAAAGGAGGAAAGTAGTAATGGTGGATATAGCGCTTTGTCTCCTCCCCTGTTGGCCCTTCAATCAATTGCTCAAGGGAAGTTGAGCCGAGGGTAGCAATCGTCAAAACCTGGGTTTCCCCCCGCTGAAAAAGTGCCGAACCATGAGTGCGCGGCAAGACCCCCACCCTTGCAGTGACAGGACGAACCTCGTCCATTTTTCGCCTATCGGGTCGCTTTCCATCTTTGATGATCAGCTCTCGCACCGCTTCTCCCACTAATTCCGAAAGGGCAATTGACATCTTCACTTTCGTGTAGGTTCCCTCGTACTCTTTAAACAAATCTTCTTTGAGCTCCTCCAAGCTTTCCCGCATTTCCTCTTTAGGTGAAGCACAGGCCGCAATCTCCTTAACTTTCTTTAAAGCAAACTTTTTAACATCCGCGATGAGCTTTTCGGCTTCGGGATCTTTCTCGATCTCCATCTTTTTAATCGCCACTTCTTGCGCAAGATCGGTGATTATCTGAACAACCGGTTGCATCTCCTTTTGGCCAAACTCAACTGCTTCCAGAATCGTCTCCTCTGGAACCTCTTTTGCCCCTCCCTCAACCATCACTGTTGCCTCTTTTGTTCCGGCAACGATGAGATCAAGGTCGGAAAAGGTAAGTTCGCTTTCGGTTGGGTTTATGATAAAGCTTGCGCCGTCATCTTGAGGGTTCCAACCCACACGAACGGCAGCCGCTGGTCCGTTCCAGGGAATATCAGAGCAAACAAGGGCGGCTGAGGCACCAATCATCCCCAGAAGCCCTGGGTCATTTTCAAGATCAACCGACAAAACGGTAATCACCACCTGAACTTCTTTTTTGAGCTCCTTTGGGAAAAGAGGTCTTAAAACCCGATCAATCATCCGCCCCACGACAACCGCTTCATCCGAGGGTTTTCCTTCGCGTTTAACAAAGCGGGAAGCTTTGATCCTCCCTCCCGCGTAAAGGCGTTCAATATAATCAACTACCAAGGGGAAAAAACCACTTTCTTCCCGCGGTTCGGAAGCGGTAGCAGTCGCCAGAACAACTGTCTCCCCGTGACGGGCAAGAACCGCGCCATTTGCCTGGTAAGCTACTTCTCCATATTCGAGAGAAAGGTTTCTCCCCGCAAATTCAATCTCTTTTTTGATTACCTTATTCATCACTAATTTTAGATTTTGTAGGCTGGTTAAGCGATAGGTTGAAGGAATTCTTCGTTGCCTAATGCCTAACTATCTAACTGCCTATTTATTTAATCCTAACTTCTCAGTAATGCTGCGATATCGTTCTTCGTCTTTTTTCCTTAAATACATTAAAAGTTTCCGCCGTTTGTTGACAAGCCCCAAAAGGCCGCGGCGAGAGTGCTTATCTTTTTTGTGAATTTTAAGATGTTCTGTTAAATCCTCAATCCGCTTGGTGAGAAGAGCAATCTGAACCTCTGGAGAACCGGTATCGCCTTTTTTTAAAGCGGCGATCTTTATCAGCTCTACTTTGCTCTTTGGTTGTAGTTCTTTTATCTTCTCTTTTAAAGATTTGGCCCTCTTAACCTTTTTCTTTACTACCTTCTTTGTCTTCTTCTTTTGCACCATCTGCTTCAATTTAACACACTGCAATCCTATCCTTCACCTTAAACTCAATCTGTGGTCTAATAAGAACTCCTACCTCCTGTCCCTCGGTCGCCTCAAGAATCTCTTTGGGACCTCGCTTCAACCCTCGCACCCGCCCTTGATGGACCTCTTCCTCCCCTCGCAGTACCTTCACCCGATCGCGATATCTAATCTTCCCCGCGGCAACCCTCACCCCCAAAACCACATCTCCACTGAGAAGAACGAAGGTTTTAATAACTTCCCCTTCTCCTTTAATCTCCGCCTTCTTTAAAGCTTCAGCACCGTGTAGGAGCTTTTCTACCGCCTCCAAAAGTTCGTAAATAATCGTGAATGTTTGCACTCCCACTCCAAAATCCTCAGCAAGCATTTTGGCCGAGGGGGCGATACCAACATTAAACCCTAAAACTACGCCCCCTCCCGTCCGGGCAAGATAGATATCGGAGTCAACAATTTGTCCAACACCACTGAGCAATATACTTACTCCTTTGTCCTCTACTTTTATTCCCCCTATAGCTGAGGTGATTGCTTCCAGACTCCCTTGATTATCGGCGCGCAAAACAACGTTTAGATCGGTTGCTTGGACACGAGGCTGTTCAACCGTTGGTTTTTCTGCCTCAAGTTTCACAGTTGGTAGTGTTTTCTCTCCCGAAGCAACTTCGGCACCAACGGAGGGGACTTTTGAAAATCCCAAAACCGCAACCGGCATTCCTGGAACTGCCTCCTTGACTCTTCGTCCTTGATCATCGATCAACGCCTTAACTTTTCCACCAACATCTTCCGCGTGAATCTCCTCTCCCACTCTAAGGGTCCCTCTTTTAACAATTATCGTTGCTACTGGTCCCTGTTGCGGTGATAAAGAAGATTCAATTACCACCGCCTCCAACACCGCTTGCGGTTCATTTTTAACCTCTTGAAGATCAGCCACCAGTCCAATCATCTCCAGAAGCTCAGGTACCCCCTCACCGGTTTTGGCGGAAATGGGAACCACAGGAGTGTCACCCCCTTGATCTTCCGGGATCAGTCCCTCCTTGACAAGCTGACCTTTTACTCTTTTGAGATTGGCGCTTTCTAAATCAATCTTGTTGATCGCAACAACAATCGGGATCTTTGCCGCCCTCGCATGGGCAATTGACTCTTTGGTTTGTGGCATCACTCCATCATCAGCGGCCACAACCAAAACTGCAATATCTGCTACGGCAGCCCCGCGCCCGCGCATCTTTGCAAACGCTTCATGTCCCGGAGTGTCAATAAACGTAATCTTTCTTTTCTCTCCTCTTTTTCCGATTGTAACCTCCACCTGATAAGCTCCAATCTTCTGGGTAATCCCTCCTACTTCCTTCACCGTGATTTTGGTGCGCCGAATGTAGTCTAAAAGAGTAGTTTTACCGTGGTCGATATGGCCGAGAACCACCACAACGGGAGGACGGTAAGTAACTTTTGGGATTTCACTTGATTTAATCTTTTTAACCATTGTTTGCCCCTCCTCATTTTACGCTATTGGTTGCTTAAGGTGTTTGCTCATTTTCCTTCTTTTGTTCTTCTTTTTCTGTCCTTTTTTGAGAATCTAATTCGCTAATCTTGCTTACGATTTCCTCAATTGTTTTTGGTCCCAAACCTTTGACTTTCTTAAGCTCCTCTTCGGTTTTCCCTCTTAAGTTCTCAAGCGTATTAATTCCCGCCGAGCTAAGGGCATTTACCGCCCGAGAAGATAAACCTAATGTTGACAACTGCGATGCGGTTTTACCCAATTGGTGTGTCTCCTCTGCAAAAACCTTTCCCGCCCCTTTGATATCGATTCGCCAACCCGTCAATTTTGCCGCAAGACGCACATTCTGGCCTTCTTTTCCAATTGCCAGCGAAAGTTGGTCTTCTGGTACTTCAACCTCGGCAGTGTGGGATTTTTCTTTCAGCTTGACGCTCAAAACCTTTGCTGGGGAAAGGGCGGAAGCGATAAAAGTAGAAGGGTCATGCGAAAAAGGAATAATATCTACCTTCTCCTCGCCAAGCTCTCGAGTAACTGCTTGAACCCGCACCCCCTTTTGCCCAACGCAAGAACCAACAGGATCGACTTTCTCCTCACTTGAGGAAACTGCAATTTTTGTGCGATGGCCAGCCTCACGAGCAATCACCTCAATCTTCACTACCCCCGCTGAAATCTCCGGCACCTCCAGCGCGAAAAGCTCCTTCACAAACTCCGGATCACTTCTGGAAAGAAGGATCTCTGGCCCCCGTAGTCCTTCTTGAACCCCCTTCACTAACACTTTAATCCGTTGGTTCATCTGGTACTCTTCTCCCGGAATCTGTTCAGAGGGGGGGAGGATTCCTTGGGTTTTGGCTAAATCAACAAAAACCACCCCCCCATCAACTCGAAAAATGTACCCCGAAACGATTGTTCCCTCTTTCTTTGTAAACTCCTCCCTGATTGCTGCTTTCTCCTCCTCTCGAATTCGCTGAAGAATCACCTGCTTCGCAGTTTGGGTAGCAATACGTCCAAAACCAGGTGGGGTAACATCACGTCCTTCTTTTATAACCTTTGCCTCTCCTGTTTCAGGATTAAGTTGAACCTCAATTTCCTCCTCCTCACCCCCAAAATCTTTCCGATAGGCAGCGGCTAGCGCCTGGCGAACTGTTTCCAAAATCGCCTCTACCGAGATTCCACGCTCGGCTGCTAATTGATTTATCGCGGCACTAAATTCGGTAACTGCCATATTGGTTTCAAGTTTCAGGTTTCAAGTCTCAAGTTTTTCAAGTGGTCTTGAAACTGACCTAACTAACCCACTTAAAAGTCTACCAATCTCTTCGCGTAATTGCACTAATGAGTTGAACTCTTGATCAGCTAGGTAACCCAACCGATGAGAAAAATCAATAAAATACTCCAACTCGGTAAGTGAAGATCGCGCAATTCTATAGAAACGTCTCTGTTCATCACGGCTTAAACTAGCTGACCCTTCCGCAATATTCGCGGGCACTGAAACTGCCGCACGTCTCATCTGAGAAGTAAGCCCGTATATTTCTTCCCTTGGAAACCCCGCTGTTGCCTTATAAACGGTAAAAGCCAACTCATCAGCCTTCTTCCAAACATTAAGTTTTCTGAACGCTTTTTCTTGAAACTTGTTAGTTGTCACTTGTAACTTGAAACTTGTCGCTTGCAACAAAATTGGCGGGCAAAAACCCCGCCATCCACGCCTCTTATAATAGGATTAAAGAGGTTAGAAAGTCAAGGGGACAGGAGGAAAATCTTTTACCAATTTTGGGAGAGCTCATTTAAAAGTGTGGCGATACCTTGCACTTGAGGGATAACCGCTTGATAGTTCATCCGATAAGGACCGATCAGGGCAACTACCCCACCTCGCTTCTCACTACCAAAATGCGCAAAAACCACCCCCGCCTTCTCTAAATTCTCAAGCCCCATCTCCCGCCCCACAAGAACCCTTGCTTCCTCACTTTCAACAGCACGACTAAAAAAATCATGAAGAAGATCCCAGTTATCCAAAAGGCGTAAAATTGCCCGGGTCGCATTAATGTCATAGAACTCGGGGTGTTCAAGAAGATTCACTGATCCCGCGTAAAAAACCTGACCGTCGTGGGTAGTGACTGCTGCCAAGTAATTTGTGGCTTCTGCTAAGGTGAGAACCGCCTCGCGCAGCAAACGCTCAAACGAATGGCGGTACTGAAAGAGCCGCTGCTTCATCCCTACTTCTTGAAGAACCGGAAGAGGTTGCTTTTCCATCAAAGAGGTGATGTAAAAGCGGACACCAAGCTCGGTAGGGACACGACCGGCGGAGGTATGGGGCTTTTCAATATAGCCCTCATGAGCTAAAACCACCATTTCGTTTCTTACCGTTGCCGGGGAAAAATCGAATTTTGCACTTTGGACAAGCTCCTCCGAACCAACCGGCGCTGCTCCAGAGATAAAAGCTTCAATAAGCGCTTTCAAAATCTTAATCTGACGGTCAGTTAATTCAGCCATAGTTAGGATATAGGGTCTGGGGGAAGGGGCTCGCCGTTATCAAACTACCAAATTGATTGCTAAGATGTCAATAGTGGAACCGCAGGCGTTAGCTGAGGACCACTATTGCTGTCCACCCAGGGCGGACGAAACAAGCCCCGCAAAGCCGCGTCAGCCGCGGCTTCCGACGACTCATCTTTTTAGAAATACCCTGTTGAGTATTAGCGTTAATTCGAAAAGAAGTAGAAGGGGCAATGTAAGAAGAGCGAGCGAGAGCAGATCGGTCGGAGGAAGCAAGATGGCAAATACCAACAAAACAAGATAAACAACCGATCTCCGGGAAGATAGCGCATGATGACTAACTGCGTTTAGTTTCATCAGCACCGTCAGGATGATCGGAAACTCAAATGCCATTCCCATGAGCGAAGAAGTCATAATGATCTGTGAAAGGAGAGAGGAAACATCCAGAAGGTTGGTAAGATTAAGCCGAAGCGCGTTCTGATAAAACAGTTTGAGGACATATTTCATCACGCCGACTCCATAAAAAAATCCGACGACGAAAAAAAGAATCGCCAGCGGTATCAGAGTCATTATAAAACGGTACTCCCTTTTGCTGAGGGCTGGTCTCAGAAAAAAAAGAACCTGAAAGATGGCCAACGGCAGAGAGGCAATTATTCCCACAGCGAGGCCGGAACTCACCGCCAAGTTTATAAACTGAAAGGGCGAGGTGAAAGCGAAATTTACCCCCTCCAGCCGAAAGATCTTTAGACCGAAAGTAACGATCCGCTCGTAGAAAGCAAATCCCAGTAAGGTAAAGGCCAAGAATGAAAAGATTATCAACAGGAGGCGCTTTCTGATCTCCGCCAGGAAGGGAAAATACTTATTAACGGCTCCTTCCCAACCAGTGTCAACGGTTCCTTCAGTTTCTGGGGACATCGCGGGTAATCTCTAATTACTCCTTTTCTCCAGCTGCTCTCTTAAATTCTTTAACTCCTTCCGCTACACCTTTGATGAATTCAGGAAGTTTCCTCGTCCCAAA
>Ga0210051_1000615_pt1 | contig 33885 bp, 39 predicted proteins | sample CryGey092014_all_FD_185464 | JGI IMG/M metagenome (GOLD analysis project Ga0210051, IMG submission 185464) | Groundwater microbial communities from aquifer - Crystal Geyser CG23_combo_of_CG06-09_8/20/14_all (SPAdes) (version 2) | ecosystem: Environmental > Aquatic > Deep subsurface > Groundwater...
GGGGACATAATCTTCAACATATGAATTCTCGGCCCTGACAAGCTGAACGGCGTCTATTTTCGGCGTGAGTTTTCCGACGACCCTGTAGCCCTTTTTGTATTCGTCCGTAAAATCTCCGGGTTTTTTGCCTTTGGTGAGCATGTCAACAGCGTTATAGATCTGTTTATAGCCGGTGCAGCGGCACAGGACGCCGCTCATCGCGTCGTCTATCTGTTTCCGGGAAGGTTTTTTTACCGCGTCCAGCAGGGCATAAATGGCAAGTATCTGCGCCGGCGTACAGTAGCCGCACTGCACAAGGCCGGCGTCTATGTAGGCCTGCTGAATTCTGTGGAGTTTCCCGCCGCGGGACAGCCCCTCTACCGTTGTGATATTTTTTCCGTTTATCTGCGGAGCGATCAGCAGGCAGGAATTAACGAGTTTTCCGTCCAGAAGTATGGAACAGTTGCCGCATTTGCCCTCTTCATCACAGCCTTTTCTCACGGAATTGATATGCAGGTCTTTGAGAATATAAAGCGCTTTTTTTTCTACAGGCGCATCTACTTCCACAGTTTTACCGTTCAAATTAAATTTTATTTTCATCCTCGTCTCCTTAAATCGCTCTGAGCAGCGCGCGCAAATGGCTTTCAATCATCCTCTGTTTGACGCGGGCGCTGACTTTTACATTGCCGAAAGTATCAATATCTTTTAACGCTTCGCCGCAGAGTTTTACGGCGTTGACTTCCGAAGGTTTTAAGCCAGCGAGATATTTGGCCGCTTTTTCAGATATGGAAAGCTGGCCCTTGGCGCCGCTTACGGCGATGACGGCATTCGCTATTTTACCTCCGCGAAGGTCAAAGCCCAGGGCCGTCACTATCGCGGGAAAATCAGACGAGGCTACCTTGTCTTCGGTGACATTCACTTTCCGTTTCAGCTTTTTTATTATAAGCGCGCAGACGATTCCTTTTTTTGCCCGCAGCCATTCGTTCAGAGGAGCGCTTTTCTTTTTTCCGGATAAATAATACAGCACATCCGTTTCGTAAGCGGACAGGACGGGAAGAATGCTGGAAATGAAAAAGCCGCCTGCCGCGCTTCCTCCGACAGTGGCGACATTTCTGACATTGAGGCTGGTAAATGTCCCCGCGGCTTTTGAGAGAGCTCGCGGCACTTTTTTGGACAGGGCCAGCTCCTGGACGGTGACGGTGGCGCCGATTTCAATTTTGTTTTTTGAGGCCTTGATATTATCGAGGCCAAGGGCTTTCAGGTCTATCAGGCCCGCCGCTTTGGGCGCTCCCCTCCAGTTCAGCATAGAGCCGCCGCCGAGGTAATAACTCCCCTTGAGCGTTTTTTTAATTTTTTCCGCCTGACTCAATGATAAAGGTGCAAAATATTCCATAATAAGACTCCCGTTGCGGCATTTTTCAACCGCCGATATATTTGTCCGATTATAACAGAAGTCGTGATGATAACAAAGAGGGGATGGGCTTCTATTCAACCACTACGCTTTTTGCGAGATTGCGCGGCTGGTCTATGTCGCAGCGTCTGTACAGGGCGATATAGTATGAGAGCAGCTGGAGAGGTATCACATTGAGCAGAGGGCTGAGCTCCTCCAGGGTGACAGGCACACAGAGGACATCCGAGGCGGACTTTGAGATATTTTTATCCCCGGTGTTAGCCACAGCTATTATTATTCCGTTGCGCGCCCTGGCCTCCTGCACATTTGAAAGCAGTTTCTCATAGACCCCGCCTGCCGTCGCTATCGCGACAATGGGCATGTCTTTGTCTATCAGAGCGATGGGGCCGTGTTTCATTTCTCCGGCGGCGTATCCTTCGGCGTGTATGTAGGATATTTCCTTTAATTTCAAAGCTCCTTCAAGGGCTATGGGATAATTCAAATTTCTGCCGATGTATAAAAAATCCCGTTTTTTGGAATATTTCCGGGCTGTCTTCGCTATGGCCTTGCTCTTACGGAGAATTAATCTTATCTGCTGGGGGATATTCAGAATGGCTGTCATTATCCTGACGGCTTCCTGACGCGGGATTGCGCCTCTGATCCTGCCGAGATAAAGGGTGAGAAGGTACAGCGCTATCAGCTGGGTGGTGAAGGCCTTGGTTGAGGCCACCCCAATTTCAGGCCCCGCGTGGGTGAAGATCATGCCGTTAGTTTCTCTCGCGGCAGAGGATCCTATGACATTGCATATTGAAAGTGTTTTCAGCCCGCGCTTTTTAGCCATCCTCAAAGCCGCCAGCGTATCGGCGGTCTCGCCCGACTGGCTGATGATAATAAAGAGGTCTGATTTATTCATTACGGGCGAGCGGTAGCGGAATTCACTGGCGATGTCCGTTTCGCATGGAATCCCGAGCATTTTTTCAATCAGGAATTTGCCGACCATGCCGGCGTGATAGGCCGTGCCGCAGGCGACGATAAAAATCTTTCTTATCTTCTTGACATAAGGAACGGTCAGGCCTATGTCCTCAAGATGTATGTATCCTTTAGCCGGATTGAGCTTTCCGCGGAGGGTGTCCTGTATGGCGCGCGGCTGTTCAAATATTTCCTTGAGCATGAAATGGCGGTAGCCCTCTCTTTCAGCCATGGAAGGATTCCAGCGGATGCGTGATATTTTTTTCTTTACGGTGCGGCCCGCGGAATCAAACACCGCGACGGAATCCGGTTTTATGACAGCCGTCTCCATGTCATCCAGCAGAATTATATCGCGGGTGTGTTTTAAAATGGCGGGAATATCGCTGGCTATGAAATTCTCATTTTTACCGAGACCTATTATGAGGGGTGTGTCCTTCCTCGCCGCGATGATGGTGCCGGGTTCATCGCTTGACATTATGCCGAGGGCGTAAGAGCCCCTTATGTCGGCAATTGCCTTGCGCACGGCTTTAAGGAGATTTTTTTCTTTTTTCAGTTTTTCTTCTATGAGATGGGGAATGATCTCGGTGTCGGTCTCGGATCTGAATTTGTGTTTTTTCGCCTTCAGTTTTTTCCTAAGCGCAATGTAGTTTTCTATTATGCCGTTGTGAACGACAACTATCCTCCCGCGGCAGTCGGTGTGGGGGTGGGCGTTTTCCTCGCTCGGCTGTCCGTGGGTCGCCCATCTTGTGTGACCGAGTCCCGTTTTTCCGTTTATTTTTTCTGAAGATACCAGCTTATCAAGCGCAGAAACCTTGCCTTTACAGCGCCTGAGAATGAAGGCCGAGGGGCCGCCGATGGCGATGCCGGCAGAGTCATATCCTCTGTATTCAAGTTTTTTTAAGCCGCCTATCAATATAGGCAGGGCCGCTTTATTTCCGGTGTATCCTACTATTCCGCACATGAGCGCATTATATATTCTTTTTGACAGTATTCCAAGAGACGGGTTTTGCCCAGTTTGTTACCGGAGCTGTTTTAAGGAGCAGTTCTTTTTCCTTCGCGTTTCCGGAATAAGTGTCGCAGGCCTCTCTTATTATACTCACCTTATAACCCATGAAGCTGAGTTCCTGGGCCACACAGAAAAGGCAGCGGTCCAATGTCAGACCGAAGAGCAGGCAGTTCCGGGACCTCACATTTTTTTTGAGCCACTTGTCAAAGCCCGCCGCGTCAATGTAGGGCCAGCCGGTCTTTTTCGCCACCCCGGCGTTTTTGCGGGTCCACAGGGGTGAGTTCATCGCTTTTACCCAGGCCTTGTTTTTTATTATCGCGGGCAATTCTGATTCAAAGCCCGGGGTTCCGGGAACGCAGTTATTTTTTTTGTCTCCGTGGCGGGGCTGTCTGTAGTCGGCGACTATTTCGCTCACCTTGTATCGTTTTTTAATCAGCGCGGGTATCAGTTTGTTTTTTGTAAAGCCGACCATAGGCCGGTTGATGTAAAAATTCCCCGAAGGATCCGTGAATTCTTTCTGAAAGTCAACGCAGACAAAAGAAAAGGACGCCATCGCTCTTCAGCGTTTGGAGTATTGGAATCTTTTTCTTGCTTTGGGCTGACCGGGTTTTTTCCGCTCAACTATCCTGGAATCTCTTGTCAGAAGGCCCTCTTTGCGGAGAGGCGTTCTGTATTCTTCGGATATTTTCACAAGAGCTTTTGAAATGCCGTGGCGTATCGCCTGAGCCTGGGCGGAAATACCGCCGCCGGACACATGGGCGTTACAGTCGTATTTTTTGCGATTGTCTGTCACTATGAGGGGCCGCAGCACTTCGTGGCGCGCGGCCATTTCTCCTCTGAAATAAAGTTCAAAATCTTTTTTGTTTACGGTTATTTTTCCCGATCCGTCCGAAAGCACCACTTTAGCTATGGCAAGTTTTCTTTTGCCCGAAGTCGCTATATCAATCATTCTGTCCCCCTGCTATGTTTGCCGCGTGCGGGTGTTCCGCTCCGGGATATATTCTCACTCTTCTGAGAGCCGCGTCCCGTAAACGGTTTTTGGGCAGCATTCCCCTGAGCGCTTCCGTCATGACCTTTGCGGGGCTTTTTTCAAGAAGCTTTCCGAGAGTGATCTTTTTCCAATGCCCCGGCTGTGTTGTCGGGTGGAAAAAATATTCTTTCTTTTTAGCTTTGCCGCCGCTCATTTTGATCTTGGCGGCATTGATAACGACGACGCCGCAGTTGCCGAGTTTATTCGGAAAATAAGGCAGCGTGTCCTTGCCGCGCAGCATTTTAGTGATGGCGACAGCGCAACGCCCCGGCGCTTTTCCCTCGGCATCGTAAACAAACCATTTGATGTTGCTCATAATGACGGATTATATTAGAAGCCCATATTCCTGTCAAGATACAATTGCGGATTTCGTGGAAATGGGAAGGGATTTGGCAGCCTGCGGCTACCATTTAAGAAATGTCACTCAAATTATGCGCAACTCAGTAATTCTATTTTTTGTCCAGATTTTTGTGTGAGGCAACACCCCCTTTTCGTCCATATTTTTAGTGAGGCAATTCGTCTATTGACATCCGCAAAGGCAATGTTTAGAATATCACATGTGCGGGGATATTTCTTTATTATCCAGCCGGTTTTGGTGAAGAAGCTGTCGGGGAATGGACTGCTAAGGCGGAAAACGATTAAAAAGTTAGGAAAAGGATGCAAAGAAAAATGATGAAAAGATTTTTCCTTTTTTTAGGCGCGCTGCTTTTCTCTGCCGGAGCCGCATTAGGTAACTGGGCTTCAGTTTCCGGAGGCTTTGAACACACAATAGCGATAAAGACAGACGGAACGCTCTGGTCATGGGGGTATAACAGCTACGGCCAATTGGGTTTGGGAGATACTTCGCAGAGGTCTACGACGACGCAGGTGGGGACTGAAACGACCTGGGCTTCTGTTTCCGGCGCTGGTTCTCATACAATAGCAATAAAGACAGACGGAACGCTTTGGTCATGGGAATAACGGCGCAAGTTCGCTTAATGCGAATCTACGGGTGGATTTTTTCGGCACCGCGCTGATGAGCGGCGGTTACACGGTGTCAGGTTATTGCTATGGTTTCCTGGATGCTCCTCTTTCCGACGTTTATGTTTATCTTTACTACAACGGAACTATATATTACAGCGCATGTTCGGATAGCAACGGTTATTTTGCCTTTAACAATGTCCCGTCGGCATATTACGAACTTTTCGCCGAAAAGGATGCGGCCAGTTTGAATATCGGCGACGGTTCCACGACCAAATACACTTATTATCCGCTCAATCAGGACAGATTTGATGGGAATTTCTATCAGGATGCCGCACCCTCTCTTCCGTCTGAAGATTTCAGGATATGGAATAACGCTTTTAACCCGAAAAACGGCGGTTATTGTCTCATAAAAGCCGACTGGCAGCAGCCTTACGCGACTGTAAAAGTGTACGATGCGGCCGGACGGATGGTGAAGACTTGGGATGTTTCTGATACGGGAAGCGGTGTTTCATGGGACGGCAGGGACAGAAGCGGCGCAATCGTCGCCAACGGAATTTATTTCGTACACATAGAATGCGGTTCAATTAAAAAAGCGCATCCCGTGATGATTAAAAAATGAGGGAAGAGCAGATTTTAAATGATGCGGCGGAGATTTTGAAAAAAGAACTCAATCCCGAAAAAATAATTCTGTTCGGTTCCCGCGCAAAAGGGGGAAATTCAAAACACGCCGATTTTGATTTTGCTGTTGATGTGAAAAGCCCGGACATCACAAAAAAAAGAAAATTAGAGGAAAAGTTGGATGAAATAGCAGGGTTGTACAAAATTGATGTTGTGTATCTTAAAAGTGTGGAGGATGATTTTAGAGATATCGTCTTAAAAACGGGGAAAATTGTTTATGAAAGAGGAAATTGAATACATACTAAAAAAAATGAACGATGCTTTTGCCAGTCTAAAAGGCGGGGCGGAAATTGCTTCCGATGAACTTACCAGGGACGGTGTCATACAGAGATTTGAATTTACATTTGAATTGCTGTGGAAAACCCTGAAAGTTTTTCTTAAAGAAAAGAAAGGAATTATCTGCAAAGCGCCAAAAGATTGCTTAAAAGAAGCATTTAGACTGGATTGGATTGATGACGAGAAAGTTTTTTTGGAAATGCTTGAAGACAGAAATGAGGCTTCCCATATCTACAACAAATTTATGGCGGAAGAAATTTATAGCAGAATAAAAGGAAAATATGTTGCGGCGATAGAAGGCGTTATGCGAAAATTAAAAGAGGCGCAATGATTTCTTTTAAAATAGCGGGGATAATCGGAATTTTAATCAGCTCCGTTCCTTTTATTTTTGCGGCGACGACCGCCGCTCCTTTTGTTTATTTCAATAAATCGGCGGCTCTCGCCGGATGGGGAAATCCCGATACCGTTTTTGCCGAGTATCCGACCACGTCCGGTAATCCCGCTCTTTACGGCGTAAAACCGCCGCTGAGATTATCTTTCGCCGGCGGAGAAGACGGCAACGGGGCGTCGTTGAACCGTCTTTCGTTTGACACAAGAATAAAGAAAACAGGGCTCGGTGTCAGTTTTTTCGGATACAGCTATGAATTTAAATTCATCAATTCGGGCGGGTTTGAAAGCAACAGCGTTAATTATGTAGGACATGTTTTTTCCATTGCTTCAGGATTCCAACTTTATAAAAATCTTTACGCGGGGCTTGCTCTTGAAAAGATAGACGAGGAATTATGGGTTGGAAACGATGTCCTGGAAAACAGCGCCCCTATTACGAACATCGGACTTTTTTTCAAATCAGGCAGGTTCAATGCGGGCCTTTTACAGAAAAATATTGGAGAATCGGAATTCCCGAGCGGCGACCCTCTCCCGAATCCCAACCGTCTTGCTTTCGGCTGGAAAGGCGAAAAACTCAAAGCGGCTCTGACGGTCGGAGGAGACCCGGATTACACGGGTCTCGGGTTTGAGTGGTGCCTGTCGGATTGGTTTTTCCTGCGCGCGGGAATGGAGTCAACCGGCGACGATGTGGATGCCTCGCCGACTTTCGGCTTCGGCCTGCGATGGGGCTCTTTCGGTTTTGATTTCTCGGCGGCGCGTCATCCGGATTTGGGGGCGACAACGCTCAGTGCGCTGAACTATTCGTGGGGCGTGAAGAAGGCGGCGAAAGCTCCGGCCCCGAAGAAGGAGCCGAAGCCCGCCCCCGCGCCGGCACCGGCCGCTCCGAGCAGAAGGCGTGTCCCTCCGGCGGAAACATCAAAAATGCCCGAAGTCCCCGAAGGAGAGAAGATAAACATAGCGGTGACGGATTTTGAGGCCCGCGCGCCTCTTTCTCAGAGCGAAGCGGCCTTCATATCTGATTTTGTGAGAAGCGATGTCGTGAAAACCGGAAGGTTCAATGTTATAGACAAAAACAACATGGACAAGGTGCTGGCCGAACAGGGTTTCCAGCAGACGGGATGTTCCACGGCCGAGTGCGCCGTGCAGATAGGTAAAATACTGAATGTGAAGATGATGGCGGTGGGCTCCTGCGGACAGCTTCTCGGGAAATACATAATAACGATGAACATTATTGACGTTGAAAGCGCGAAAATCATATTTTCCGACGATGTGTCGGTGGCTAACCCCGATGACCTCAGGAAAACAATAACAGAACTCATAGGGAACTTTATAGGCTCGGTAAAATAAAGCGTGTTTGATATTTTTATCAAAAACGGCCTCATCGTAAACAGCAAAAGCGTTAAAAAAACAAATATAGGAATACAGAATGGTACCATAGCGTATATGGGCTCCCCGGCGAAAGATGCGGCTTTGAGCATAGAAGCGGCCGGTAAGTTTGTTTTTCCCGGCGTCATAGACCCTCATGTGCATTTTATGCTGGAGGCATACGGAGCGAAAACCTGCGACGATTATTATTCCGCCTCGCGTGGGGCCGCCGCGGGAGGCGTGACCTCTTTCATAGATTTCGCGATTCCTCCGTCACGGGATTCTTCATTAAAAGCTGAGGTTGCGCGGAGAGTCAAACAGGCATCCGCCTCAGCTCTGGATTTTTCTTTTCATCCCCAGATACTGGGCTGGACGGATAAGATAAAAGAAGACGCCGCTTACCTTATAAGGAAGGGCTTTCCGACATTCAAGATATTTATGCCTCCAACGGAAGGATGGGGAGTGACGGACGATGAGATATATGAGGCGGTCAGGTGTATCTCTTCGCGGGGCGGCGCCGTGGGTTTTCACGCGGAGGACGGTAAAATCCTTTCGGAGAATCTCTCACGCCTTGTGAAAAGCGGCAGGACTTCGCCCCGCTATTTCGCTTTGTCGGGTTCCGCCCGCGCCGAATCCGAGGCCGTTTTAAGGGCTGCTCGTCTCGCGCGAAAGGCAAAAGGGCGGATATACATATGCCATGTTTCATCCCGCTCAGGCATAGAAGCCCTCGTTCAAGCCCGCCGCGAAGGAGTTAACATAAAGGCGGAGAGCTGTCCGCATTATATTTTTCTTAATGACGATGTTTTTGAGAAAAAAAACAATTATCTTTTCTGCTGCAATCCCGCGCTGAAAAAGAAAAGTGACAACAGGGCATTGTCAAAGGCGCTCGAAAAAGACATAGACTGGATAGGCACGGATCACTGCGCGTTCTCTTATAAGGATAAGGCGCGCAATAAAAAGGACTTCAGGAAAATTCCGAGGGGCCTTCCCGGAATAGGCATGAGCTTCCCTCTTCTTTTTACGGCCTCGGCTAAGGATAAAAAATCTCTTATGAATCTTGCCCGCCTGACAGCGGCCTCCCCCGCGGAAAATTTCGGCCTGCGTAAAAAGGGCGCCATTCTTCCCGGAATGGACGCGGATCTTTTTGTGACGGATCCGGAAAAAAGCAGAATTATAAGGAAGCGCGACCCTTATGGCTGGTCTCCCTACGAGGGAAGAAAGGTGTCGGGCTTTTCCGCTCTCACTGTCCGCAGGGGTGAGATAATATATCAAAAAGATCGTTTGCTCGGTCGGATCTCCAGCGGCAGGCTGATCCGGCGCAAACTCGCATGAGGAAAATAGTTTTTGCCGCACTGATTTTCGGAACGGCTCTCGCCGCCGCCGACGAAAATATTTTCAAGAGCGACACCATTGATTCCGGCAAAGGAAAGATAAGCAGGATTATAAGATCTTCCGGGGATAAACTGGATATGGGCTATAATGGAGGCGGTTTTCAGTCATTTTCCGTGTCGCTCGGCGATATTTCCGGCCTCGGGATGGATGATATGTCCAAACGGAAGCGCCATGAGAAAAGCGCGATTGCCGCGCTCATATACATATCGCCCCAAAAAGGTGTTGAAAAATACATAAGAGAACTCATCAACGACGCCGATATGTGGGTCAGACGGGATGTCGTCAGCGCGCTTTACGCGCTCGGCGACGGCTCTGCCGGGACAATCGCCGCGATGAAAAAACTTTTTAACGATCCCTCGCCCGACATCAGGATGGAGGTCTGCCGTTTTTACGGCGCCTATGCCTCTTCCACGGAAGTGAAGTCTGTGTATTCTCTGCTGTGGGATGAAGAAGCGCTTGTGAGGCATCAGGCCCTTGAGACACTCGCGTCAAGGACGGGAGACGGGGCGCTGATCAAAATCGCTGAAAACATGCTGGACGACGAGTCTTTTGATGTGCGGTGTCTGGCGCTGAAACTGTTATTTGAAAAAAAGGCCCTGGATGAAAGCCGGATATCCGGGATACTGACGCACGATGAGTCTGTCCAGATGCGTCAAGCGGCGGCGGCAATACTGCTTAAAAACGGTACGGCAAAATCCATTTCGGCGCTGATAAAGGCCGTGGAGGATAAAGATGAGAAGGTGTCGAAAACAGCTAAAAAGGCGCTTGACAGGATTCGCGGCAGTTCAGATCTGCCTTTATAGTTTTTGTGGAGGTGAAAAATGACTGATAAATTTACAGGATTGTGTTTGGCCTTTCTGTTCGCGTCGGCATGCTGCTGTTTTGCGGCGGTATCGCCCGCCGGCACGATACTCGATTTTGAGGGAAAGGTGACGATTCTGCGCGAAGATAAATGGGACGACGCCGAAAAGTTCGCTCCGGTGTATGAAAAAAGCTTTGTAAAAACCTCTGACGCGGCTTTTGCCGAGATCATGTTTGACGATGAAACGGCCGTGCGTTTTGAGGAAAACAGCGAGGCGGAGATTATTTCCGACGGCGGTAACATTGAGGTTTCGCTCAAATCCGGCCGCGTGACATCATCCGTTGTGCCGGGCGAGGAAGCCGCTTTTTTTGTGTCCTCACCCCTTGCGATAATAGGCGTCCGCGGCACGGAGTTTACGGTGACGCACGGTGAAAAGGGCACGGCCGCCGCGGTTTATAAAGGGTCGGTGGAGATGGAGAACAAAGGCAAGTCCCCCAAAAAAATAAAGGTAGTGAAGGGGAAGCAGAGTTTTGTGTATGAGGGGTTTCAGCCCTCAGAGCCCATAGGACTGGGTCCGGAATATGTGAAATACAGGAAAGAGGTGCTTAACCAATTTGTGAAAAGGACATTAAAGAACAGGAAAAACAGGGATAAAATTCTGCTCAAGAGAATGGAGCAGCGTCAAAGCGAGAAAGACGCGCTCATAAAGGAAATCAAGGACAGAAAAATACGCCCCGAAAAAAGGGGACATCCTTAATAAAAAAAGGGGATGCCCCCTTTTTCTCTTTTTCTTTTTCTTAAAATTTGATTGTCGGACGCAGTATGAATTGAACGGACGGGTTTTTATTATCCTCTATCATAGCGCCCGAATATTTCCGCCGGCCTTCCCAGAGGATACCGACTGATACGGAATAGGACATGCCTCTTTTTTTGACTGAACGGGGGAAGTTTCTGCCCAGCAGCATCTGCAGTTTGATGGGATTCAGGTCTTCTTTGCGGAACGCGGCAAACACATCAAAACTTGAGTTGTGCCAGAAGCTGAAACGCCTCAGGGCGTAATCCATCCTGTCGCGGAACAGGGAAAGATAAAAGGAATCGCTTATGGCCGGATTGTCATGGAGCTTCAAGCCCGTTCTGAAACTCCATGTCTGTTTTGAGAACCTTGTAATCCTCACGCCCTTTATTTTCCACTCCAGCTCCGCCCAGGTGTCGTCATATATCACATTGTTGTTGAAGTGTTTTTTCCCCGCCGTCAGCAGACCCCCGGAATATGCGATCCCCATGTATCCGCCTTTACCTTTTTGAGGCCGGAAGGGCACGATTTTTCCGATAAGCAGAGACGCGCCCCAGGGATCTTCTTCTCCCGCCGTCAGAGTGTTGAGAAGGTTGCCGATTGAGGAGAAATCAAAATTTTCATACAGGGCGCTGTTGTGCTTTTTCGCGTGCGCGGCCGCGTATGGCAGGGGGCTGGCGAAAATTTCAAGCAGTACGGCGCCGGGGCGGATGGACTCTTTAAGCAGATTGACATAAAGAGATGCCTCGGACGCGCTTTGCGTGATGGTTTTTTCGCTCCGCAGAATCTGTGAAAAACTCGCGTAGCTGTAATAGGGGTCGCCCTTCCATCCGAAGTCCCTTGCCGATGCCCCGAAGGCGGCCGCGCAGGAGAAAAGCATAAAAAGCCAGGGTCTTATTTTTTTCATCTGGGATATTTTAGCAAAAAAAGAATGAAAATGTGAAAACCAGAACCGTCCCCGTTTTTTCGTTTTTGAGAATATTAAGGACGTCCCCTTTTTTTCGTCCCCTTTTTTTTCTTTGGTGACAAATATCACGCGGATTATTTTTGATGTATTCGGGTCTTTCTGCTATAATCATGCCGAATGAAGAAAAAATTTATTGTCGCCTTTAAGTTTGTTTACCTGTTTGCGGACGCCTCGGTTCTTTTGCTGGCTTTTATGCTGGCGAATTACATGAGGCACGGTTTGTTTTTCCATCCGGCGTATAACAGGCTGCTCACTCCTGTCCTGCTGGTTTTTATATATTTTTTCTATCACCACAAATTTTACAACAGGCTTCAACTGACTTATGTTTACGAGCTTTTCAGGATCATCCGCGCCGGGACTGTGGCTTTCGGCTTTATTATAGTTCTCACATTTTTCTGGAGGCCTTTTTCTTATTCGCGTCTCATGCTCACTTATTTTCTGCTGCTTACGGTGATAATGGTTTTCGCCGAGCGGGAACTGCTCAAGTTTCTTATGGTTCTGTGCATAAAGAGATTTTTCCAGCCGGATAAGATACTTGTTGTGGGAAGAGGCAGGATAGTGCGGGCATTACAGCGCAGGATCCGGCTCAGGCACCAGGCGGCGCTGTGGATCAATCATTATCCCGACGCGGAAGAATTGAGGGCATATGTGCGGGACCGCGGTTTCAGCGGAATCGTGATAGCGAATTTTCCTCTCAATCACGAAAAGGTCGTGAATATAGCCAACCTCTGTGAGAATTACGGCGTTGATTTTCAGCTCGTGCCCGATATTCTGGAACTCAAGCTCGGCGATCTCGTTATGGACGAATTTTTCGGTATTCCGCTGCTTCGGCTCAAGCTCACGCCCCTGACGGGCACGCATCTCTTCATGAAAAATGTTTTTGATGTGGCCTTCACTATAGCGGGCCTGGCTCTTTTTATGCCTTTTTTTGTAATAATCGCGGCGCTGATAAAAATAGACAGTCCCGGGAAGATAATTTACAATCACACGAGGCGGGGGCGGAAGGGCAGGGATTTCAAATTTTTCAAATTCCGCACAATGGTCAAAAACGCCGACGCCATAATACTGGAAGAGCGCCGCTCCCATTACAAAAGCGGCAATCTGCTTTTTAAGAAGAAGAGTGATTCCCGCGTCACGCGTATCGGCGGTTTTTTGAGAAAATTTTCACTCGATGAACTGCCGCAGCTGATTAATGTGCTCAAAGGAGACATGTCCGTGGTCGGGCCCCGCCCGCAGATAATCAGCGAGGCCGAGGGTTATGACGAGTCGGCGCTAAGGCGTCTGCGTGTAAAGCCGGGTATAACCGGCCTTTGGCAGGTCAGCGGCCGCAGCGACCTGACTTATGAGGAAATGGTGCGGCTGGACATTTTTTATGTGCAGAACTGGTCAATGGAAGAAGATTTTCGTATACTGCTGAGAACGGTGCCCGCCGTGTTTTTCGGAAAGGGGGCTTATTGACCGGTGTTTTTCTGTGCGTGGAGAATTTAGAATGAATCAGAACACAATTGCAGATATCAGGGTGATGGTGCTGGCCGCCGGAGTCGGCACGCGTCTGAGGCCGCTCACCTACCGCATACCCAAGCCGCTCATCCCCATAGTCAACATGCCGGTGATGGAACATTCCATTAACAATTTTCATAAGCAGGGTTTCAGGAAGTTCATGTGTAATCTGCACACACATGCGGGGTTAATCAAAAATTATTTCGGCAGCGGTAAAAAATTCGGAGTTTCAATGGAATATTCTTTTGAAAAAAACCTGCTCGGCAACGCCGGGGGTTTAAAAAAAGTGGAGAATTTTTTCAAGGGCTCCGGTACCCTGTTGGTCATATCAGGCGACGGTTTTACTGACATAGACATAAGGAAGGCCATCGCTTTTCACCGTAAGAAAAAATCCGTCGCGACAATGGTTCTCAAAAAGGTGCAGAGCGTTTTTCCCTTCGGTATCACACTGACAAGCCCGGCGGGGAAAATAAAAAAATTCATGGAAAAACCCGATATTACCGATTTTGTTGACGCCACGGTGAACACGGGTATTTATATTTTTGAGCATGATATATTCAAATTCATACCTAACCATAATTTTTTTGATTTCGGCAAAGACCTCTGGCCGCTGTTGTTGAAGAAAGGCCTGCCTATTTACGGCTATGTCACGGACGCTTATTGGTGTGATGTCGGTAATCTCGCCGATTACCGCAGGACAGTGGCGGATGTGCTGGACGGCAGGGTCAATATCAGGATTCCCGGCGAGGAGAGGCAGGGATCGGTCTGGTGCGAGAAAAATGTGAGAGTGGGAAAAAATGTTAAATTTTACCGGCCATGTCTCATAGGCGCTGATTCCGAAATCGGCGACGGCGCCAAAATAGGCCCTTTTGTCACCATAGGGCGCGGGTCAAAGATAGGGCCCGCGGCGGTTGTAAAAAATTCCATAATTTGGAATAATGCGCGGATTGAAAGCGGAGTGAAGATAAAGAATTGTATTATAGACAGCGGCGCCGCTATAAAGGAGAATCTGACTTTATACGAAGGCGCGGTGATAAACACGGAGGATAGAAAATGAAAGATTTTGAGTTTACTTCTGAGAGTGTCGGCGACGGCCATCCCGATAAGGTCTGCGACCGGATTTCCGACGGCGTGCTGGACGCTATTTTAAAGTACGACGAGAAAAAAGGCCTGAAACCATATAAGATGAAAGACGGCGATGCGCGGGGATCACGCTGCGCCTGCGAGACATTTATCTCGCTGGGCCTTGTTATCGTCGGCGGCGAGATCACAACGGATGCATGGGTGGATGTGAGGGCAATCGTCAAGCAGGCCCTGATAGAGATAGGGTACACCGGGTCCGAATACGGATTTGATTACAGAACCTGCGCCATTCTCAACGTCATAGGCGCCCAGTCGCCGGATATCGCGCAGGGCGTTGACTGCGGCGGCGCGGGCGACCAGGGAATAATGTTCGGTTATGCCTGCGATGAGACGGAGAATCTTATGCCGGCCCCTCTTGAATTTTCCCACGCGCTTGTCAGGAAATTCAAAGAAGTGCGCGCGAGCAAAGAAATACCCTATCTTGGCCCCGACTGCAAGAGCCAGGTGACTGTCAAGTATGTTGACGACAAACCTGTGAAGATCACCAAGGTCGTGGTGTCTTCTCAGCACACAAGCGAAGTTGTGGAGCAGAAAGGAGCGCGCCGCGTGATGAAGCAGTTGGCGAGGGAAGAGATAATAGAGAAAGTGGTGAAGGCGTCCCTTCCGGCGGATCTGCTGAAAGGCCTGGATTTTAAGAAAGATTGTTTTGTCAATCCGACGGGCATTTTTCTCGTCGGCGGTCCGCAGTCGGATACGGGCGTGACCGGCAGGAAGATCATTGTGGACACATACGGAGGGATGATTCCCCACGGCGGCGGTGCTTTTTCCGGCAAGGATCCGTCCAAGGTTGACCGCTCGGCCTCTTATGCCGCAAGGTATGTGGCCAAGAATATAGTGGCGGCGGGACTGGCGAAAAAATGTATTTTAGAATTCTCCTACGCGATAGGCGTGGCCGAGCCCATGTCGGTGTGGATAGACACAAAAGGAACTTCTGTCATACCGGAGGAAGAGATCATCAAGCTCGTTCGCGACGAGGAAATTTTTCAGTTGACTCCTTCAGGCATAGTGAACATGCTTGATTTATGGCATCCTATTTACCGCGCTACGGCAGCATACGGCCATTTCGGCAGAAAGAGCGAGGGGAAAACCTTCCCATGGGAGAAAACGGATAAAGTGACGCTTCTCAAAAAGAAAGCGGGGGTATAAGGGGACAGTCCCCATTCGGCGACAGTCCCCCGTTCAGGAGGCAAAATTGAAAAATTGTGATGTCAGGGATTTAAAGCTGGCGAAAGCCGGTAAAAAGAGGATAGAGTGGGCTGACGGAGATATGCCGGTTCTGGCGCAGGTGCGGGAGAAATTCAGGAAAAACAAAACTCTCAAAGGCGTCAAAATGTCGGCCTGTCTGCATGTGACGGCGGAAACGGCGAATCTCGCCAGAACCCTGAAAGAAGGCGGAGCGGACATTGTTATGTGCGCCTCAAACCCTCTTTCAACGCAGGACGATGTGGCGGCGTCGCTCGTGGCGGATTACGGGATACCGGTTTTCGCCGTGAAGGGAGAAGACCACAAGCGTTATTATTCGCATCTTAGGTCTGCGGTGGCGCACAAGCCGAATGTGACGATGGACGACGGGGCAGATCTTGTGTCGCTGATAATTTCCAAACATCCAGAACTGCACAACAGGATTTTCGGTTCAATGGAAGAGACCACAACAGGCGTCATCCGCCTGCGGGCCATGGAAAAAGACAATGTGCTGAAATTCCCCATCGTGGCCGTGAATGACGCCGCGACAAAAAATCTTTTTGACAACCGTTACGGCACGGGCCAGTCAACAATAGACGGAATAATCCGCGCCACGGACGCGCTCTTCGCCGGTAAAAATGTCGTTGTCGCCGGTTACGGCTGGTGCGGCAAAGGTTTCGCCATGCGATCCAAAGGCATGGGCGCCAATGTGATAGTGACGGAAGTGGATCCCGTAAAATCCATTGAGGCCGCGATGGACGGCATGAGGGTCATGACAATGGCCGAGGCCGCTGTCATCGGCGATATTTTCTGCACGCTCACCGGAGACATAGATGTCATCCGGCCCGAGCATTTTGTCAGGATGAAAAACGGCGCTATTGTGTGCAACTCGGGCCATTTCAATGTTGAGCTGGACCTCGTGGGCCTGGCCAAAAAAGCGAAGAAAATAAAAAAGAATGTCAGGAACTTTGTGGATGAGTATGTTCTTTCCGCCAACAAATCAATCTATGTCCTCGCGGAGGGCCGGCTCATCAATCTCGTCGCCGCCGAAGGGCATCCCGCCTCTGTTATGGATATGAGTTTCTCCACACAGGCGCTTGCCACGGAATTCTGCATAAAAAACAGGGGCAAACTGTCTCCCCGCGTTTACGATGTGCCGGAAGAGATAGAAAACACGGTGGCGACACTCAAGCTCAAGTCCATGGGCATAATAATAGATAAGCTCACGCCCCGGCAGAAGAAATATCTTTCTTCCTGGACAGAGGGCACCTGAAAAACAATAACTTGCGGGTAATGGAGCTGACGGGCGAAGCAGCGGAAAAAGCGAAAAAAATAAAAGTTTTCGCGATGGATGTTGACGGCGTGCTCACCGACGGCCGTCTTGTTTTTCTTGAAAGCGGCGAAGAGCTTAAATCCTGGAATGTGAAGGACAGGATAGCTTTTTACATCATCAGAAGGCTCGGTTACCCCGTGTGCTGGATATCCGGCAGGAACGCCCCCGCTGTCCGGCGTGTCGCTGAGGATATGGAGATAGAAGGAATATATCTGGGCATCAAAGATAAACTAAAAGTCTGGGAACAGGTCAAAAAACAATTCGGCGCGCGGGAAGACGAGATTCTTTATATAGGAGATGATCTCGTGGACGCGTCACTTCTTAAAAGAGCGGGCTTTACCGTCTGTCCCGCCGACGGCGCACCGGAAATAAAAGAGTTGTGCGATATTACATCTTCTTTTGACGGGGGCCGCGGGGTTTTCAGGGAGACGGCGGAAATGGTTTTGAAAGCCCAGGGCAGATGGGGGGAAGCATTAGAGCATTACGGATTATAACCGCCTGCGCTCTTCTTTTTGCCTGCGGGAAGAAAGAGGGCCGTTTTTCATCATCAGAAAGCATGGAGGAATTCACCGCGCGCAGGACCCGCCGCGGCAAGCTCCTGTGGGAGATCAGCGGCTCTAAAATGATCAGGGAAGACCAAATCAGCGTCACCGGAGCGTCAGGTTTTTTCTACGGGGAGGACGGCAAAATGTTTTTAAAGGCGGACAGGGCGTCCTTTTCTGAAGACGGAGCGGGACTGGAACTTGAGGGGAATGTGTATTTCAGAGACAGCGCCGCCAAAAGTGAACTTTATATGGATAATCTGAAATGGGATGAGCGGCAGCAGCTATATGTCACGGACAATAGGGTGCGGCAGGTTTCGGAAGAAGCCGTTATACTGGGAACGGGCCTGCGGGCGGATAAAGAGCTCAACAGGGTGGAGATCCTTAATCCTGAAGTTGTTTCTTCCGCATCTTCCAAATGACGAGGCGTTTTTTTTTGATTTTTCTGTTTGCGGCGGTTTTGCCCGGCGTAATCACTGGCGCGTCCGCGCCGCGGAGCGAACTGCGGATCCGCGCGGATAAACTGGTTTATCTGGAGAGGGGCGAGATAGCGGAATTCAGAACAAATGTTGTGTTTGAAAGGGATGATTTTAAGGGCCGCTCCCGTTATCTGAAACTGGACAAGAAAAAAAATGAGGTTTTCGCCTCCGGCGCCGTGTCGGGGGACATATTCAATCAGGGGAAAGGGGACATGAGTTTCGCCACGGAAAAACTGTTTTACGGGGATGCCTCCGGTGCGGTTTTCTCGCCGGATAAATCCAGGTTTGTGGTGAATGTGTCAACGACCGGAACGAGGGACGTTTATACCATAAACTGCTCCTCTTTCAGCGGCAATATACCGGACAAACAGTTTCATTTAACGGGGAAACCTGTTACAATAGAGGGCGAGCGGCTTTCGGGTTTTTCGGATACGCTTGATTGTTCCCCGGCTCACGCCTTGATGAGGGGAAATGCGCATCTTGATTATCTGGAAGCTCCGGCCGCGGCCGGTCAAAGCGGTGACGCATCGCTCCGCCTGCCGTGGAAAGCCGACGCGAGCCATATTAAGATGGATTTTGATGGCGACGAATACGAATTTAAGACGGATGTGAGAGGAGTCTTTTATCCTAAAAATGCTGAAAACCGTTGAACTTGTAAAGAATTACGGGAAAAAAAGAGCGGTCAGGAGCGTTGATATATCCGTTGAGCGCGGAGAGGTCGTCGGGCTTCTCGGTCCCAACGGCGCCGGAAAGACAACCATATTTTATTCGGTCACCGGCATCATCAGCCCCACATCGGGACAGATACTCCTTTCGGGCGGGGATGTGACAGCTCTGCCGCTCTTTCAGAGGGCGAGGCTCGGCCTGGGTTATCTCGCGCAGGAACCGTCAATATTCAGAGGCCTGAGCGCCAGGGATAATCTCCGCGCAGTGGGGGAGTTTATTTACAGTGACCGCCGCCTTCGGGAAGAGAAGATAGACGCCCTCGTGGAAGAGATGGGCCTTGTTTCATGCGCGGACACGCTCGCGGCGAGTCTTTCCGGCGGAGAAAAAAGAAGGGTGGAGATAGCGAGAGTTCTTCTCACCAACCCTTCTTTCCTTCTTTTGGATGAGCCTTTTGTGGGCATAGACCCTATAGCGGTGGAAGACCTTAAAAAACTTGTGATCAAACTGAAAGAAAAGAATATAGGCATCCTGATAACCGACCATAATGTCAGGGATACTCTGAAGATAATAGATCGCGCCTATCTGATCTGCGAGGGCAGCATCATGATGAGCGGAACAAGCCGGGAACTCATACGTTCCGAGAAAGCCAAGGAGATATATCTTGGCCGCGATTTTGACATGTGATTGAAAAAAAAGCTGGAAATTGTTAAAAATACGTACAGGAGGGCAAGTGAAAGTAGTTGTAAAAAATTTTAAGCTGACAGCGGCGTTTGAAAAACACGTTCATTCAAAAATGGACAGTATCGAGAAGACATTCTCTCTTACGGATGTGACAATCACCGTATCCAGGGAGAAAACTTCGTCCACAGCCCAATTCCTGGGCAGAGAAACGCATGGTGCCACAGTGAAGATCAGATGTTCCGCTCCGGACGCTTACGCGGCGGTTGATAAGCTGAGAAATCTGTGCAAGGAAAAGTTTGCCCGCATCAAAGAGAAGCAATCCAGCAAACGCCGGACGGCGGAAGTCATTCCGGAGCCCCCGAAAGAAAGAATAATAAAGATGCGTGTGTCGCCAATGTCCCGTCAGGAGGCCACCGACAAGATGACCAGCCGTAATTACAATTTCTGGCTTTTTGTTGACAGAGAGTCGGGTATTTTCACGGCCCTTTACCGTAAGGAAAACGGGGAAATGGCTGTGGCGCATCCCGTTTTTGACGAATAGCAATATGAAGTTAAGCGAATACACAAAACTCGCGCTCCTGAAGCCCAGGACACTTTCTGTGTCCAAGAAGAAAGTGATAGAGGAGCAGGTGGCGATTCTTGAGAAAAATAAGATTATTCCCCCAAAATCGGCCGCCCTGGTGTGTAAAGCGGTGCTGAAAAGGGAAGCCCTGGGCTCGACGGGCATAGGCCAGGGCGTGGCTCTGCCTCATGTGAAATTCAAAGGCGTCAAAAAGATAAGTTTTGTTTTTACGAATTCCGAGCGCGGCGTGGAGTTTAATTCTCTGGACGGCGAACCGGTCAACATCATATTCCTTTTAATAGGGCCCGAAAAGGCGGGGGAAGAATACATAAAAGCTCTTTCATTGCTCGCCCGGAATTTAAATGACCCTTATTTCCGCAGGGCCTTGGCCTCAGCCAAAACGGGTAAGGAAGTGTTAGACATTCTCAAAAAAGTGGGACAATGAAAAAAAGGCCTGGCCGCCGCTCAGCCGCAGAAAGCACAATTATCATAACCGGTGTTTCCGGGGCGGGAAAGACCCTCGCACTGAAATTCCTGCAGGATCTGGGCTACTTCTGCATAGACAATTTGCCGGTGGGCATGATGGAGTTTTTTTTCAGCGATAAAAGTCTCGTCTCAAATCCCGCGGCGGTGGGTGTGGACATACGGGAAAAAGAGCATTTTAATTTGTTTATCAAACTCCTTGAAAAAAACAAATCCATTAAATTGATATTTCTTGACAGCAGAATGGATGTGCTCGTGGGGAGATTTATGGAAAACCGCCGCAAGCCTCCCTTTACCCGCGCCGGCCAGAGTATATTGTCGGCGCTGGATGATGAGCTGCGCTGCCTTGCTCCGCTCAGAGCTTCGGCCGATATTATCATTGACACCTCCGATCTGAATCCATGGCAGCTCAAAAACGCTATCCGAAGAAAACTTGGTTGTTCATCCGTATCGTTTTCGCTGATAGTGCAGAGCTTCGGTTACAAATACGGCTTGCCTCCCGAGGCTGATATGATATACGATCTGCGCTATCTGCCCAATCCCAACTATGAGCCGGGTATGCGTTCTCTGACGGGCCGTTCCGCCCGGGTGGCGGCATTTCTCAGAAAAGATCCGCTTTACGGCGCCTCGCTGAAATCAGCGGCGGATTTTTTGAAGCTCATAATACCCGCATATAAGAAAACAGGCAAAGCTTTTCTCACAATAGGCGCGGGTTGTACCGGCGGCCGTCACAGGTCTGTTGTCTTTGCTCTGGATTTGAAAAAAAAGCTTGGCGGACAATATGATGTGAAAATTTTTCACCGTGACGCGGGGCGGCGGCCGTGGTGAGAGTGGTGGTGGTGGCTCACGACGACCTGGCCTCGCATTTTTTAAAAAGCGCCGAGGAGCTGTTGGGGACCATGGAAGGCGTGTATGCCCGCGATTTTACGCGGAGGCAGTCCACCGGTGAGCTCGTGGATGAGCTGGGTAAACTTGTGGATCTGAGCGGAGGCGACGATGTTTTTATACTCACGGATTTTCTCGGCGGCTCACCCTGTAATTGCGCCTGTCATTTTATAGCGAAAAACAATGTGTGGATAATATCCGGCGTGAATCTTCCGATGCTGATAGAGATTATGATGAAAAAAGACAAAATGCCCCCGGCTGAGTTGTGCGAAGTCGTCATAAAGGCGGCAAGGGATTCCATAGCGGATGTTTGCGCGAAGTTTTTAGAAGGCGTCGGCGCGCGCGCTGATGAGACGAAGGGGGCCAGTTGATCAAGTTTCTGCGGATTGATTCCAGGCTTATACACGGCCAGATAGTGGAGGGCTGGCTGAGATTTACGACGGTTGACGAGGTGCTGATCATAGACGATTTTATAAGCGAAGGCTCTTTTGAGAAAAAGATACTGAGATTCGCCCTGCCGGCGGATATAGAAATGGAGGTCTTGTCTGTGCGGGAGGCGGTCGCGCGCTGGACGGATGTGAGGTCGTCTTCCAAAAGATTTTTTATCCTTATTCAGTCAATAGATATGCTCGACCGTCTTTACAGATGTATTCCCGGCGACGGCCGGGAAAAAGAGGGCCTTCCGCCCGTTAATCTGGGACTTATCAATTTTACGGATTCAAAAACGCTGCTGACCAACGCGGTTTATGTGGATGAACATGAGAAAGAACAGCTCAGGGCGCTGATAGACAGCGATGTGCAAATATACGCGCAGGCTCTGCCATCAAATGAAAAAACTTTCATAGCGCCGCTTCTGGGCAGCGTGGACGCGGATGAACGGGGGGATAACAATGGATAGTTCGTTCTTTGCCTTCGGCGTGCATTGTCACCAGCCGGTGGGTAATCATCCCGCTGTCTTTGAGGATTGCTACAAAAAATCATACGAGCCATTTTTTAAGGAGCTGGCGCAATTCCCGAAGCTAACAATGAATGTGCACATAAGCGGTTCTCTTCTTGAATGGATACGGGAGAGTCATCCGGAATTCATAGAATTGCTTGCCGGTATGATAAAAACCGATCAGGTGGAACTGCTGGGCGGGCCGTTTTACGAGGCGATACTGCCCATGATAACGGAGAACGATATCAGGGAGCAGATAGTTCAATATTCGGGTTATCTCAGAAAACTTTTCGGGGCCGCGCCGAGAGGCATGTGGCTGCCCGAAAGGGTGTGGGAGGCTTATCTGGCCAAGCCCCTGGCTATGAGCGGTATGGAATACACACTCCTGGATGACACCCATTTCCGGGCGGCGGGCTGGCTGGATGACAAGCTGCACGGTTATTACACGACCGAACATGAAGGATTTAAACTCAATATTTTCCCAATCCTCGAGAGCCTGCGTTACAGGATGCCCTATGCGCCGCCCGAGGAAGTGATCGGGCTCATAAAACGGATGGGAGAAGACTCCGGCGGCGGGCTGAGGGTTATGATGGATGATGTCGAGAAATTCGGCGTCTGGCATGGCTCCTATGAACATGTGTATGAGAATAAATGGCTGCGTAAGTTCTTTACGGCCCTTGAAAAAGCCCAGGCCGACGGTGATTTCGCTACGACCGGCCTTTCGCGCTATATGGATTTTTATCCTTCCGACGGTCTGATATACATCCCATCCTCGTCATATTCCGAAATGGGGCGATGGGCTATGCCCTATGAGGCCGGACTCAAATACGGGCCCGTTCTCAACGCCGTCAAGAATGCCCCCGCCGATAAAAAAGAATCATGGATGCCGTTCATTCGGGGCGGTTTTTTCAGGAACATGCTTGTAAAGTATCACGAAAGCGATATGATGCACAAGAAAATGCTGAATTTATCCAGGAGGATAGATTCTTACCGCGATTCCCCCGAGTTTGAAAAAATGCAGAGACATCTTTTCCGCGCGCAGTGCAATTGCGCCTACTGGCACGGTATTTTCGGCGGCATCTATATGAGGCATCTCCGCGCAGCCATCTTTCATGAATTACTGCAGTGCCAGAAGATATTGCACAGACTTGCCGGAGGCGGAGAGAAGGTAACTAACGACGGCGCCGGATATTCCGGATATAATGAGATCCAATTCTGTAACAATGACTACTGCCTGCGCATACTTCCCTCGCTGGGAGCGTCGGTGTCGGAATTTTCTCAGTATAAGAGCTGTCACAACATGGGTTTTGTCATCCGCCGGCGCAGAGAGGTTTATCATGAAGAGCTTAAGGCCGCAATGGCTCATGCCGCGCTTTCTTCAAAAGGGGCCGTCCCGCCGCCGGATGCGGGCGGTGACAGCGCCTGCGCCAAGGATATTTTTTACGACTGGTATGACAGGAATTCTTTTATCACTCATTTTTTTCAGAGGGATACCCAACTCTCTGATTTTGCCAAAAGCGCGTATGGCGAACAGGGCGATTTTGTCAACCAGATGTTTTCGCGCTCAGGCAAAGCGGGCCCGGGAGAATTGGATTTTATCAGAACCGGACATGTCTGGTGCGATGATTATTTCGCGGGCGTCACCGTTGAGAAAACATTTGCCCTGAGGGACGATTTTACGCTTGTCTGCGGCTGTAAAATCAGGAACGATTCGGACAGGCCGCTGCGCTTTTATCCGGGCACGGAGATAAATTTATCTCCCTCGTCGGCGGGCACGGCTGTTTTTCTCGTATCCGGCAAGGAAGAGAAATGCGATCTTTTTCTGGATAAGCCGGCGGATAAAGTATTTCTAAAGGATGATAAATACGGCGTGACAATGGAGTTTTCTTATTCCGCGCCCTCGCGCGTTTGGGTATTCCCGGTCTATGTCGTCTGCAGGCTGGAAGACGGGCTGAAAAAAATATACCAGGGAAGCTCTCTCACATTTCGCGAAGAGCTCTTTCTCCAGGCGGGGGAAAGCGCTGAAAGAACTATTACGGTGAAAACTCTGTGACGGAAATATTATGCTTAGCCGTGATTTTCGGCATATTGTCCTGTGACACTGTGCTGGTCGGTCAGTTCATGTATTCGCGGCCTCTTATAGCCGGTCCCATAACCGGCTTGTGCCTGGGCAATCCCTATGCCGGTTTCATAGCGGGTTTGTGCGTTGAGCTCATATGGGTCAGGATGATTCCCATAGGCGATTCCACGCCCCCTGACAGCACTCTGACGGCGGTTCTCGCCGCCGCCGCCGCGGCTACGGCGGTGAGCAGGCTCGGAATTGATAATTTTGCCGCTGTGATACCGGCTCTCGCCGTGAGTGTGCCCTGCGGCATGGTGTATAAACTGGCGGAGATAAAACTTCGCGCGACGAATACCGCAATCGTGGACTCGATTAAGGTGAAAATAATCAGGGGGGATTTCACCTCCGTTGACAGGGCTGTTTTTTACGCGATAATCAGAAAGTTTGTTTTCGGCGCGTTGTTTTTTCTTGCATCGTTTATGCTCGTTACCTCGCTGCCGGAAGGGTACTGGCGTGTCATGGATCTCACCCGCGGTGTTGAGGTCACGATGAGGTTTATATATATTTTGTGTTTCGCGCAGCTTTTTGAGATGTTTCTTAAATGGAAGTAGAGAAAATATTAATCCCGTCAGGCGTTCTGAGAAAAGTGTTTTTCAGATCTTTTTTCCTTCAGTCTTTGTGGAACTTCAAGGGCATGCAGAACGCGGGTTTTCTTTATGTCATGAGGCCGGTGCTGGATTTTCTTTATCCCGAAGCGCATGAGAGGAAAAACGCTTATCTCAGGCACCTGGATTTTTTCAACACTCATCCCTATTACGCCTCGTATATAATCGGCGCCGTCTGCGCGGCCGAGGAAAGATACGCATCCACTGATTCGGAAGATGATCTCAGGCGGATAGTGGAAACAAAGAAAATACTGGGCGGCCCCATAGCCGCTTTTGGTGAATCGCAGATATGGGGGACGCTCAGGCCTTTCGCCGCGGTCATAGGCGTTTTTTTTATTATTCTGTTTTCCAAAAACATCACTTTGATGTGGTCCGGACCGATCGCGGCCTTTCTTTTTTACAGTTCCGTTCACATATATCTGAGGTGGTACGGCCTTGAAGACGGATATAAACTTGAAGACCGTGTTTTTGACGGGATTTTCACCGGCCCTCTCCGGAAGAGTTTCGTTTATATGAGGATCACGGCTATAGTCCTGGTTGTCTTTCTGCTCGTGCGGGGTTTCCTCGGCGCGGGCACATCAGTGATGCTCAAAACGGTGTACCCCGTGGTTTTTATTATCATAGCGCTGTTTATCAGAAAGCTGCCGGCAACCGTTCTTTTTTATGCTGTTCTTATCGCGGGAGGGCTCTTTGCCAGATACTGTTATTAGAAAATATCTCATCCGGCTGGACGCGGGCCTGCATGTGCGCACAGCTCTGACAATAGCAAAGCTGGCCGAAAAATTTAAGAGCCGGCTGTTTATAGGCAAAGACGGTGAGGAAATCGCCTTTGACTCGCCGCTGGGCCTTCTCACCCTCGGTATCAGCAAGGGCGATGAGATTTCCGTGCGGATAAACGGCCCCGATTCCTTGGAACTTGCGCGCGCATTTGATAAATTGGTGGATGATAATTTCGGAGAATAAATATGGTCTATAAAGGAACAGTTCTTTCGCCGGGCATAGCCATAGGCAAGGCCTATCTGCTGAAGAGGGCGGTTCAGAAGGTGCATCGCAGGAGTATCCTGCCCAATGAGGTGAAGAACGAACTCGCGCGTTTCAGAAAGGCGGTGGACGATACCCGCAAAGAGATGCTCCTTGTAGAGGACCAGGTGAAAAAAGCTCTCAGCAGCAAAAAGAGCGGTATATTCGCCGGTTACCGTCTTTTTCTTGAAGACAAGATGCTGATAAATGAAACAGAAACGCTCATCAAAGATCAGAGGGTGAACGCGGAATTCGCGTTTTCAATGCAGCTGAACAAAATAATCTCGGAATTTAAGAAGATAAAAAACGACTATCTAAAGGAAAGGGCGCGCGATGTGTCGGAACTGGGAAGACGGGTTATGTCTAATCTCATGGATATTGACGATAAAGTCCTCTGGGAAGACATTCCCCCCGATTCGGTGCTTGTGGCTTACAACATCACCCCAGCTGACACGACTCACATGAAGAGCAACAGCATCAGGGCTTTTGTGACGGACACGGGAGGCAAGACCTCTCACACCGCCATTGTGGCCAGGGCACTGGAAATACCCGCCGTGAGCGCCCTCAAAAATTTTTCGGCCATCGCCGAGGCCGGACAGGACATCATCGTTGACGGGGAGAACGGCATAGTTATCACTGACCCCGATGAAGAGACGGTGATGAACTATAAGAGAGAAAGGAAGCGCTACCAGGACGAACAGCATTCTCTTCAGAAACTCATGGATATGCCCGCCGCCAGCAGCGACGGGACGGTTTTCGGCATGGAGGCCAATATTGAGATAGCTGAGGAAATAGGGACGGCGCTCGCTCACGGCGCGGAGGGCATAGGCCTTTACCGCAGCGAGTACATGTTCATAAATTCCGAAACGCCGCCCGGCGAAGAGGAGCAGCACGCGCAGTATAAAACGGTGTGTGAGAAGATGCTGCCTTATCCTGTGATCATCAGAACAATAGACCTTGGCGCGGATAAGCTCGCGGATGCCGTCAAGCTCCCGCCGGAGCAGAACCCGATGATGGGGCTCAGGTCCATACGGCTGTGTTTCAGGATGCCGGAGCTGTTCAAGACTCAGATAAGGGCGCTGCTCAGGGCTTCCGCTGCGGGCAATCTTAAGATTATGATTCCTATGATCACCAATGCCTCGGAGATGAAAAAAGTGAAGATCATCATTGGCGAGGTCAAGCGGGATCTGGCAAAGGAAGGCTTGCCCTTCAATGACCGGATACAGGTCGGGGCCATGATAGAGGTGCCGGCCGCGGCCGTCGCGGCGGATCTGATAGCGGAGGAAGCCGATTTTCTCAGCATTGGAACCAATGACCTTATCCAGTACACTTTTGCCGCTGACAGGATGAACGAGAATGTGGATTATGTTTATGACCAGGGTAACCCCGCGATCATGAGGATTATCAAATATGTCATTGAGGCCGCTCACAACAAACAGAAACCCGTCTCTCTCTGCGGCGAGATGGCGTCCGACCCCGCCTTTACCAAAATACTTATGGGGCTGGGGCTTGACACATTCAGCATGTCGGCCATAGCCATACCCAAAATAAAGAAAATCATCAGGACGACTTCTGTCAGGGAAGCGAAGGAATTCGCCGCCAAATTCGTCGCGGGCTCCTGTTCGCAGTAAATCTTATGCGGGACACGGAAAAAGTCAAATCCATAGCGGATAAATTCGAGCTCATCCGCGGCGAACTCTCAAAGGTGATTGTGGGTCAGGATGATGTTATCAAACAGCTCCTGACGGCGCTTTTCGCGAGAGGCCATTCCCTGATAGTCGGCGTCCCGGGACTTGCGAAAACGATGATGGTTTCTTCACTTGCCCGGGTCCTGGATCTCAAGTTTTCCAGGATACAGTTTACGCCCGACCTGATGCCTTCCGATATAGCGGGCACGGATGTGATAGAGGAAGACATGAATTCGGGGAGAAAGAATTTCAGGTTTATCAAAGGCCCTGTTTTCGCCAACATCATACTTGCCGACGAGATTAACCGTACGCCGCCGAAAACCCAGGCGGCTCTTCTTGAGGCGATGCAGGAGCATCAGATCACGGCCGCGGGAAAAACATACAGGCTGGATGACCCCTTTTTTGTCATAGGCACGCAGAACCCCATTGAGCAGGAAGGGACATATCCTCTTCCCGAGGCGCAGCTCGACAGATTCTTTACCCAGATCAACATCTTCTACCCCAGCGAATCCGAAGAGAGAGAAATAGTTCTGCGCACAACCTCGCCGGAAAATGTAAAACTCAAAACAGTTATATCGGGAGACGAGATAAGGGATATCCAGGAGTTTGCGAGAACGATACCTGTCACTTCAAGTGTGCTTGAATACGCGGTCCGGCTGGTGAAAATGAGCAGGCATCCCGACGGCTATCCTGAAATCATCAAGTGGCTTTCATGGGGAGCCGGCCCCCGCGCGTCGCAGTCTCTTGTTCTGGCGGGAAAAATAAACGCCGCGCTGGACGGGCGTTTTTCTGTGGAAGAACGCGACATCATGGCCGTGGCGTATCCTGTTTTGAGGCATCGGCTCATCGTTAACTTCAGCGCCGAGGCCGAAGGCATCAGCACGGATGATATAATCAAAGACATGCTTGAGAGGGCACCGGAAAAATGATTCCCGCCGAGCGCCGTTTTTTTTACGCCAGGCGCGCCGGGTTGCTGTTATTGTCTGCGGCGGGCGTGTGGCTTTTGCTCAATCTCGCGGCCTTCATTGATGTGTCGTTGCGCGCGCGAAGCGCTTATCTCGAGGGGATGAAGTATTTAAAATGGCATGAGTCTCCGGAAGTTAAAAAGGCGGCTCTTGACCGCTGGCTTGAGAGGTCAGAATCAAAGCTCGGCTCCTCTGACGACAGAGATCTCCTTCAGGAATCTCTTCGGATGCAGTACAAAATAAAAATGGAAGACAATGACGCGAAGAACGCCTATTACTGGTTTAAAACCGCCATAGAATGTTTTCAGCCCCCGCGTTCATCTTATGTAAAAAAAGCGGAGGAGCAAATAAAAGTCGCCGAAGAACTTTGGAACAGGCCTTAATGATTTTTATTTATCTCGCGGTCAGTTTAATTTGTTTTTTCGCGGTATTTAAATCAGCTGATGTTCTTGTCAGCAGTTCCGCGGCCATAGCCTCTCATTTCGGAATCCCCCCCGTTTTTATAGGAGTTGTGCTCGTGGGGATAGGCACTTCGGCTCCCGAAATTTTTGTCACCGTCATAGCGTCGTTTTCCGGCCACCCCGGCATTGTGCTGGGGAACGCCACCGGCAGCATAGCCGCCAACACCGGAATAGCCATGGCGTTTATATTCTGGCTGATTGAAGGCAATCGGCACAAAGCGACAGGCGCAGACGCGGAGGTTATCCAATCCGCGCGATTTTTCGCGCTGAACTTTACTTTTCTCGCGCTCGGAGCTTTTGTTATGATGTTTGCCTTTGCGGGAGGTATCAGCCGATTATCCGCGCTGCTGCTGCTGGGTTTAATTGCGCTTTATTTTTTTCTCACGGCCAAAATAACCAAAAAATATATTATTCCTAAAATCAGAAACGGGAATTTAACGGTCAGATTTTTGAGATTCGCGGAGGCCCTGGCGGCGCTGATCATATCATCCAAGATAATAGTCTGGGCGGTCTCGGCTTTTGCCGCTGAGCTCGGCATATCGGAATTCATCATAGCCGTTACGGTAGTGGCGGTGGGGACTTCACTTCCGGAGATCGCCACATCCATAAGCGCCACCCGTCAGGGTGAGCTGGGCATCGCCGTCGGCGAGCTTGTGGGCTCGCAGGCGCTCAATCTTTATTTTCTGCTCGGTGTTTCCGCGCTCGTAAAACCGATACAAATTGATAATTCATATTTTGTCTTCGGCTGGATGGCTCTGCTCCTCGGGGAACTATGCTTTCTCATATGGATGAAAAAGATTCCATCCAGAGTGAAGGCCGCTCTGCTTTTCGTTACCTACTGTATCTATATTTTCATGAACTTCAGGGTAATGGCCTGATTGCAGTTGCAGGAGGGACATTCCTGTCCCGATTATATCGCGGTTGCCTGCCTTATACAGGCAGGCAGGTGCCTCGGAATGACTGGAATGTTCCTCCTACGACATATCGAACAGCCATTGACAATCTCGGACAAAACGTTTATACTTATGTATAAGTAATGACACAAAATACGGAGGGGCAATGAGGGGAAAAGCGGATCCAATAATTAAATATTTCAAAACTCATGGTGGTGTTGCCCGTTTTTCTTCGATCCGAAAAGCCGGATTTCATCCTGACCGGATCAAGAAGGCTGAGAATGAAGAAAAAATAGAGAAAATCGGCAGAGGTCTGTACCAAATTACCGGAGATAATATAGGCTCGCACCCTGATTATCTCATTGCGTCGCTTCAAGCGCCAAAAGGAGTAATCTGCCTTCTATCGGCTCTGTATTTTTATGCGGCTACGGATGAAATACCGCGGCTTGTTGATATCGCTATTCCAACCGGGGCGCGCGCGAATAAAATAACATATCCGCCTGTAAAGTTTTATCGGTTTTCGCCGAAGACTTGGAGCGCCGGTGTTGAGCAGCATGATATAGAAGGCCATACGGTTAAAATTTACAGTCTTGCAAAAACTGTCGCTGACTGTTTCAAGTTTCGCAATCGAATTGGAATAAATGTGGCCAGGGATGCGCTCAAGATCGCTGTTGGCGAGAAACACATTAAGCCTGCGGATATTATGAAGTACGCTAAAATTTGCCGCGTTGACAGAATTATTAAACCGATAATAGAGACTATGCTATGAAAAAAGAAATAAAAAATATCAAAGCCTCAATCAAAGCGCGGCTTAAAAATAAGGCGCAAGAAACAAGTCGTCCCTTTGCGGAAGTGATGCAGTATTACGGCATGGAAAGATTTCTCTATCGGTTCAGCAAATCAAAATACGCCGATAAATTTATCCTAAAGGGCGCGCTTTTGTTCGCGGTATGGCAGATATCTGACAGGCGCACCACCCTTGATATTGATTTTTTAGCCCGTTTTGGTAACGAGGTTGCTACCATCGAAAAAGTGCTGAGAGATGTGTGCAACACCAGCGTGGTTCCTGATGGGCTTGAGTTTGATTCCCGTACAGTCAAAGGGATGAAGATCAAGGAAGACGCGGACTACGAAGGGGTTCGAATAAAATTCACCGGTTTTTTAGATCGCTCGGAAATTCCGATGCAGATCGATGTGGGTTTTGGCGACATCGTGTATCCAAAGACCAAGGTCATTGATTATCCGGTAATTTTGGATTTCCCCAAACCGCATTTAAATGGATATCCTCAAGAGAGTGTTATTAGTGAAAAATTTGAAGCTATGATCAAGCTCGGTCTATTGAACAGCAGAATGAAGGACTTTTATGATATCTGGCTTATGACGAGGCAATTTGAATTTAAGGGGATGAATATTGCAAGCGCTATAAAGAAAACCTTTAACAATCGAAAGACGGTCATTCCTCATGAAAAACCTTTGTTCGCCGATGAAATCTATGATGAAAAATCCGACAGACAGACGCTTTGGAGCGCATTTTTGAAAAGGGGAGATATCCAGCGCGCGCCGAACGCTTTGTCGGTCACGGCAAAAGCGATAGAGCTTTTTCTTATTGAGCCCGTTATGGCGCTCAATGACAATGTTGCGTTTGATAAGACATGGAAATCTCCGAAGGGATGGGAATGAAGGTCTGGTGATGATAAAACAGCCGGCCCCCGAAAAATAAATCTTATTTAAGCGCAGCGGCGGCGGTCAAGGTGGAAAGAAATCAGTGAAAGGGGTATAAAAAATATTGTCAAACAGGCTGGTTGATTCCATGGACTTCAGGACAGATTCAGTGTTATAACAATGAGAGACTTTTGAGACACAGGCTTAGCCGTGGGCAAGCCTGAAAAAGGAGATTGAGTGATTGATATAATAAGCAAAGCGGTACTTATTGAGGAAGAGGGTGAAAAAATATACAGGGATCTCGCCGCTAAATCGCGGAACACAGGATTGAAAAAAATATTTACTTATCTCGCGGACGCGGAGCTTGAACACAAGCGTGTTTTTGAGCTTATGGACAGGGGTGGAAATACCTTTTCGGCGGAGGACGATATACTGAAAAGGGTCAAAGCCGTTTTCGCCGCGCTCGGGAAGAAAACGGACAGCGCGACCATGGAGCATTATGAGGTCGGAGTTTACCGTAAGGCGCTATCCGTGGAACAGAAAAGCATAGATTATTATGAAAATATCAAAGGGAAGATTGAAGACTTCCCAATCATTTATCTCTCTCAAAAATCCCGCGCATATTAGGCGCCCTTGATTATACTATAGGATAGATTATCTGCTTTTGAAAGTCCGTCAAAATATGTAGAATGTGGTCTATGAAAACGAAAATCTACATCCGGACATTCGGATGTCAGATGAATGCCGCCGACAGCGGCGTTATGAGGGGCATTCTGGAGGACAGGGGATTTGAGTTCAGCGAAAAACCTGAAGACGCGGAGCTTGTGATATTCAATTCCTGCAGCGTGCGGGATCACGCCGAGAACAGGATGTTCTCTAATCTCGGCCTGGCCATGAAGAAAAATCCCGAGGCCGCCTTTATTCTCGCCGGATGCACGGCCAAAAGATACGGCGAGGAGCTTTTTAAGCGTTTTCCCAGGCTGGGCGCGGTCATGGCTCCGTCGGAGCTTTTCAGCATAGGAGATATAGCCGAAAAGGTTATGTCCGGCGGCCGGGCGGCGGCGCTTGAGGGGGGCAGTTACGGTTTCGTTTCGCGCAGGGGCGGCGTGAGCGAATTTGTTGTCATACAGACGGGCTGCGACAATTACTGCTCGTATTGCGTGGTGCCTTTTTTAAGAGACGCCGAGAGATACCGTCCCGCGGAGGATATTCTGAGAGAAGCGGAATGCCTGGCGGCCTCCGGCACAAAGGAGATTGTTTTTCTGGGACAGAATGTGAATTCTTACAGGGATGAAAAGACCGGCGGGGATTTTCCGGATCTTCTCGCGCGCGCCGCGAAGATTGACGGCATACGCAGGATAAGATTCCTGACTTCGCACCCTAAGGATATTTCCGGCAGACTGATTGCCGAATTCGCGGCTAATCCAAAGCTCGCGAGGCATCTTCATCTGCCAGTCCAGAGCGGTTCCGACAGCGTTCTCAAGGCGATGAACAGAAAATACGGGTCGGGGGATTATCTGAAAATTTTAGAGAAGCTCCGCGAAAGCGCGCCGGATATTGCCCTCACGACGGATGTGATAGTCGGCTTTCCGGGCGAGACGGACAGCGATTTCGCTCAAACTCTAAATCTCATAAGAAGCGCTGCTTTTGACGGCGTTTATGTTTTTAAATACAGCCCCAGAGAGGGCACGGCGTCATTCAGCATGAAAGACGATGTGCGGGATGAACAGAAAAAAGAAAGGCTCTCTGCGGCGCTCGCCCTTGCTAAGGAGCTGGCTCTCAAAAAAAGAGAGGGCTGGATAGGCCAAAAAGCGGAAACACTTTTTGAGAATGACGATGTTGGACATTCGTCACAAAATTATTTAGTATTTAAAAAGGGCGCTAAGGCGGGTGATTTCGGCGGGGTCCGCATAAAAGCCGTGTCCGGTTTCCGCCTTATAGCGGAATAGGGCCGGAATCTTGCGATGTGGGTCCGGAAATTGAAAAAATAAGGCGGGAGTCACGAAAATTAAGGACGGAAAATTAAGGATGTCCCCTTTTTCCTTTTTCCCCGCCTTATAGCGGAATAGGGCCGGAATC
>Ga0210051_1000616_pt1 | contig 33843 bp, 34 predicted proteins | sample CryGey092014_all_FD_185464 | JGI IMG/M metagenome (GOLD analysis project Ga0210051, IMG submission 185464) | Groundwater microbial communities from aquifer - Crystal Geyser CG23_combo_of_CG06-09_8/20/14_all (SPAdes) (version 2) | ecosystem: Environmental > Aquatic > Deep subsurface > Groundwater...
GTGTTTCAGCCTAGCCTTAAACAGCGGTGAACTAAGAACTTCACTATGAGCTTCGTCTGTCCTAACTGATGAGGGAATGGGCACGATGACCATGCCTAAATCCACAGCCTCTGGCTCCACTAGCGGTTCTGCGTATGATTTTCCATTCTTGTCAGCATACCAAATTGCAAAACTTCCTGTGAGACTTCTTGTAGCGGAGCCTGCACCCAATCTAACCAGTTCAGAAAGGGATACGTAATCAATGTCAAAATCTAAGGCTGCACATGCCGCGGTGCCGAGGGCTGCAAAACCTGATGCAGAAAAGCCTAGGCCTTTTCCACTAGTTATACTGTTTTGGGAGACAACTTTAAAGCACTCTGAATATCCACTTATGCTTCTTAACTTTTTAAGAACAACTTCAACTCTTTCCAAATCTTTACTTGTAGTCTTTTTTCCATTAATTATAACTAAATCTTCTTTTAATGATCGGGTTGTCTCAACCGTTGTAATGGTTTGTAGAGCGTCTACGCAGACGGATATGCTGTCATGAAATGGAATCCTAAGCATTGTATCCCTTAGTCCGTGATACTTAATCAAGCCTTGAATCGGATGCGCAACCGCTGTTGCCTTCATATCCTTTAACTCTCAAATATGTTTTGGCGTCGGGGAAGGGATTTCAGCACCAATTTACCAGTAAAAGCACGCTTATATACGCTTGGCGAGAGTTCGAATCTCTCTCGGGCTACCAACAAAACCGTAAAGTTTCAATCACATTTTGTATTTGAATTGTCATGATTTGCGTGTACAGATAATCCAGTATGTTATAACTCTTTTTGGTTATTGGCGAAACGCTAATAAATGATTCGTTCTATATACAGACACACGTATTTCCTTTACTTAGAAGGTGCACAGGAGGTGATTTTTTGGTTAAGGTGAAGAAGCGTGCTGGTCATATGCAAGATTTTGATAGGGCTAAACTGAAGGCTTCTTTGAAAAAGGCGGGAGCCAAAGAAGAACATGTAACAAAAGTCACTGAAATCGTTGCAGGCAAAGTGAAAGAAGGAATGGCAGCCAGCGAGATCAAGCGGATGGCAGCAACCGAACTTAGAAGAATGGATGCAACAGCCGCTCAAAAATACGAGACATTCAAAACGCCAAAGAAGTAGTTTCTGAGAACAGATAACGGAACGCACAAGGTGCAAGGTTTTTAACCAAACTTGAACGATTCAGAAGAAAAACAACAACCATCTTGTCCCTATCTTTTTAGAAGTTCAAACCTCGGAATGTTTTTAGGCTTCTCTTTCAATGATTTGTCGCATAATATGTGTCTTACCTTATTGCCTGGGAAAAAAGGAGTGGGGGACTACTCTATTTCTTTTTTGCCAAATGAAAGCTGATCCTAAAACTGACCAAAAGATGGATGCAACGTCAAGTCTAGATCTTGATTGACTATAAAGATACTCAGTTGAAATCAACAAAACTATCAATTGAAAATAAATTTTCAACTCATTTTTTGGATATTTTTCCAAAAGGAAAGAAAATATAGTCGTAACTCCGATAATTTAAACCGATATTTGAACCTGTCCCGGGCTACCAACAAACCTCAAGTCCCCAAAATACTCGCAAATCAATCGTCTCTTCACCATAAAATCAGTAGAAACCGCTGTTGAATGGCGAGCAGACAGAATAATTCTGTAGAACGTTCGAACTTTCGGGTCAATAATGACGTTGAAGATTAGGTTTGCACCAATGGTCAAATGGAGACTTCTCTGCGTCTATTCTTTTTTCTTCTGCCATATCACAATCTAGAACAGTTTCGAAAAATCGTCATAGACCTTCTTCCTATGCCCAATAAAAAGCACTACGACCTGTCTTCTGGTTCTGTCAATTTCGTAGATTGCACGGTAATCCCCTACTCTAAGGCTCCAGAAGCTGGAATGCCTCAGAATTTTCCCAACTCTTTCGGGATTATCCTTCAAATCCCCCAATCTTTCTACTATTCTAGCTTTTGTCGTGTTCTCAATTTTTTCCAGTTCCTTGGCTGCTTTCGGGTGTAAAAGTACAGCAAAAACCACTAAAATTCCTCAAGTGGAATGAGGGACTTAGGATGTTTCTTTGCTTCCTCGCTACGCTTTGTCAGCATCTTAAAGAATTCGCGTGTCTTTTCGCGTTCCTCATAGAAGTTTAGTATTGTTTTTATGGCGTCGCTTCGGCTTTTGAACCTACCCTCTGCTACCCATTTGTCTATTTCCTCAAGCATCTTTTCAGGTAATCTAAGCTGAACCTGAGTCAACAGATCACCGTAAACAATACTGTTTACAAAACACTTAAAGGTTTCTCCCAAAACTGACCACGCACAGGACTAGTGGTGAGCAAGTGGTGACAGCCCCGTGACTTACTATGACCACTGGTTTTGACTGGTTCAGCATGTGACAGAAATTCTCGAGCTCTCGCCTTCGTAGTGAAAATGCTAGTGCATCTATCTTTTGGCAATATGAAAATGCTCTTTTGGGCTTCAATATGAGATGTTCTCCTCATTCACGTCTGGGGATGAATGATTCTATTTCTCTCAGCACTCTTGCCAACAGCTTTGGTTCGATTCTGAAGCCTTTGCTTACGAGCGCTAGCACGATTTCTTTTGCTTCTGCGCTATTTAGTACTTTCTCTCTTAGGGCTTTCATGATTACATAGAGGGTTCCTCTGATCTTTAGACCCAATGTCTCGGCGAATGCCCTTCCACTGGATTCATCCATCAATAGCAACGCGCTTGTTTCGCGAGCCAGTATTATCGCTTGAGCCTCTCCTACATGGATTTCGAAGGCGTGTTCCATAATCTTTTGGCAGAGCTTAATCTCTCTTTCATTTACTTTTGAAATTTTTATCCAGCCTTGATCGACGCATTCTTTTATGGCGAGCGCGTCGCTGAACCCTTCTTGTAAATCTCTTTCAACGGCTTCTTTGTAAACCTCTTCTGGGATTATTACTTCGCCGAAAAGTTTTTTGAGCAATGTGATTCTGCCTACTTTTGAAAGCCATATCAGAGGGCTTGTGTTGGAGACTATGGTCAAAGAGACTATTCCCCGCTTAAGTCTTAAGATCCTCTTCTAAATCGTGTTCTGAGTATTGGATGAGAACACCTTTTTCGGCTAAGATCTTGTAGAAGTTCCATAAGGATATTCCGGTTAGTTGAGCTGCTCTCCAGCCAGTGATTTGTCCACTTCGGTATAGTTCAACAGCATGTTCTAGGTTCTTTTCTTTAACGCCGTGTTCTAGGATCTCACGTATCAAAGTCGACCTATCTTTTCCTTCTTTATCTGCCAATTCGCGGAGTTTCTTTATGGTTTCGCGGGGCAATCGTAGGCTAATTGTTTCAGACAAGGAAACCACTGTAATACAACATATATCAACCGTATTATATAAACCATGCTGAACACATGCGTCTTTCCAACAAGAGAAATCACCGACAACAGTCATCTTTCTAGTTATCGCCAATACGCGCAAATCAAGGTTCTTTACCAAAAACAGCCTAGAAACAAGTTTAAACTGGTAAATTGGCGCCGGGGAAGGGATTCGAACCCCAGTTTACCAGTAAAACTAAGGAGTCGGACATGAAAGCTTCGGCGGGTCTTTCCTCCTGGCAATCAGCCCGGTCCCTGTAGAGTAATCTGGAATAGTTATAAACCATATATAAAACCTCCTACGATTATAATATACGAACAGCCATGTAAGAGGTCCGATGGCATTGGAGTTAACAACGCATCTAGCTTTTGGTATTGCCGCAGGTTTTTTGTTCTTTGGACGCGTTGATGCAGCCCTCTTAGTAGGTCTCGGAGCACTCCTACCAGACTTGGACAGAGAATATTGGTTCGTTAGAAAAAAAGTGTACCAAGACGAGCAACCTCATCGAGCAAGATTCCACAATGTGTTCGTAATTGCGTTAGGCTATCTCGTAAGCCCTTTCTTTTCGCTCGGTATTTTTCTCCATGCTTTGCAGGACTCGTTTACAACTTCAAAAGATCGAGGATGCGAGTGGTTCTATCCGGTCTCAAGACTGGTGAAACGCGGCCAATATGATGCTGACGGAAAACCACAGGATCCAGACCCAAATGAGCGGGTATACTTCTACCAAGAAGACCCCAAAGGCATTATAGAACATGCAGACCCAGACCTCCGCGTTCCACTCCACTACGATGAGGAATGTACAAACGAAGGCGAAAGGCGATTAACTATGAAGTTTTATTCGTAGAATATGAGGTTTAGTTCCTCCAACCTTTCGCGAAGCTTATGCACTGCGTCATAAACGTCCTGTTCTTTCTTTGCCCCTGTGCAAACAAGGTTCCCGCTTGCGAATATCAGTATAACCACCTTAGGCTCATCCATCCTGTAGATCAATCCTGGAAACTGCTCCGGCTCATACATCGTTTTTCCAAGCGCGCCCACTGCCAGTTCCAAGTCTACCCTTCCGCCCAAGCTTGCAGAAGCAACCATGTTCACAACCTTCAAGTCCGGCCTACTGATGATAATTATTCCGCCCTTTTTCAACTCTTTAACAACTGTCATAACAGCCCTGCGCGCTTCCTGCTCTGATTTGGCGCCTGTACAGACCATTTTTCCAGAATTGAAAATCAGCGTGGCTGTCTTCGGTCTCCTAAGCCTAAATACTAATCCAGGAAACTGTTCTGGACGATACTCGACTCCTGGAAAACTCTTGACAACAGCGTTCAAATCGACCTTCTGGTTCAAGGTTGCAACAGCAACAACGTTTTGAATGTTTATTATTGCTTTAGTCTTCGGCATTAGACACCGCTTCTTATAGCGTGGCGGATGCTTATATGCCCTTTATAAGGGTCTTATGTTGCCAGTGTATAGAAGCTTCCCGCACATTCCCCATTTTTCTCTGATACATAAAGTTGGCTTGAAGGAGATTTCTTAAAGGGATAAGCAAGCTTTAACAGCGATTTCCATTCTATAATAGCTGGAGCAAAGACATGAAGTGACGAGACTGTTGATTCATAGACTGTTCTGCTATTTCCCTTGAGGAGGTAAAAGAGGAATGAGATTAAAAGTTTTGCAAATAGGCAGTTTAGTTCCCCTAGGATGGGGATTTACAGAGACCGAGGCAAAGAAACCAGCTGGATTCTGTACGATTAAACAAGCAACAGAATTTGCCATGCAAAATTTAGGTTTGAAACAGGGCGAATTCAAAGTGTTAAAGGGCAGAGGAGTCGATTTAGACGGCAATCCTAAAGGAAAATGGATTCTTAAAGTTAAGATGGAGTGATTTCAAATGAGCAGAATGGTAATTCACGATTTGGTACTTCCGATAGTTCTTAGGAAAAGAACAACATTAGGATAATTAAGCGAAACGTAAAAAGCGCGCGCGTGCGTGCGCTTATCTAGGCTCTTCTTTTTCTTCCGGCGCTTCTGCTTCTTTTTTCAATTTGGGAATTAGCTTCCTTGCCCATTCTATTTTAGTAGAGTAAGCTTCACGCAATTGTGGAGAAGTAATGGGTTTCCATTTTTGAGCCACTGCAAGCATTCGACTTTTGCGCGCACTAATCTTGCCTTTTCGTTTGGGCTTTTCTTTCCTTATCGGTTTCATATTCGATCTCCGCTAGTTCAAGCTCAGATACCTAATATATATAGAAGTTTTGTCACCTTTTTAATTTAGCGCGCTACTACCAAAGGGTTGATACAAGTTATTTCCATGAACGAAACAAACCCCACACGAACACCTCGCAAACACCCAAAACAACATCAAAAACAGGTAGTATTCAAGTAGACCAGACACTACGATCGATCGCTTCTGTCCGGAACCCATTTTATTTCATACAGGGCAACCCCTTTTGTCTCTCATAAATAACTGCTCCTTATCGGTTGCTAATTTCTACTCAGGTATCTGTAATCATAGCAGGAAAGATAACGAAATACCGAACCTACGATTACCCCGATTTGGTCAAGATAGCCTTCAGAAGGTTCTCGCGGGGAGTTAAGGTGGCTGTTGAGATTGCAATGATCGCATGTTTCCTCTGAAAAAGTTTACGTAACCGTTGGTGATGTTCTAATGATGTTGGGAGAAAGGATTTAGTGCTTCTATCGGAAATATATTTAGTGGAGCGTTGAAGATTGAGCGAAGTTCAGCTGAGAGTTCTGGATTCCAGACAGAGAGATGTGGCAAGAGGAATCGCTAGAATAGACCAGAGAACAATGCAAAACTTAGGGGTTTCATCTGGAGACGTAATAGAGATTCTCGGGAAGAAAAAGACGTCGGCGATCGCCTGCCCAGCGTACTCTGAAGACCAGGATCCAGGCATTATGCGAATCGATGGGTTCTCACGTAAAAATGCCGGCGTATCAATAAACGAGTACGTTGTAGTTCGCAAGGCTGAAGTTAAAATTGCTATGAGCATAGTGCTTGCTCCAGTGGATATGCGATTGAACTTTGACGAAGACTTTGCAAATTTTGTGAAGAACAGACTCATGGATAGGACGTTTGTTGAGGGAGACACGACGCTCGTTATGATGCTTGGTCATTCTGTTCAGTTCACTGTTGCCAAGATGCAGCCCCACGGAATAGTCAAGATGACTCACGATACTAGATTGCAGATATTGACTGAACCTGTTGCGGAAGCTAAAGGTGTACCACGTACCACCTATGAGGACTTAGGAGGCTTGGAGGAGGAGATTCAACGGATAAGGGAGATGGTTGAACTTCCAATGCGGCATCCCGAGATTTTCCAGAGGCTTGGAATAGATCCTCCGAAAGGGGTTCTACTGCTCGGTCCACCCGGCTGCGGAAAGACACTCCTAGCTAGAGCAGTAGCGAATGAGTCGGATGCAAACTTCTTCTCAATAAACGGGCCTGAGATAATAAGTAAGTTCTATGGGGAGTCTGAGGCGAGGCTTCGAGAGATATTTCAACAGGCTCAACAGAACGCTCCGAGCATCATACTCATAGACGAGCTGGACTCTATAGCGCCCAAACGTGAGGAGGTTACAGGTGAAGTGGAGAGAAGGGTTGTCGCTCAGCTTCTAGCTCTTATGGATGGATTGTCTGGTAGAGGAAATGTCATAGTAATAGGTGCAACGAACAGGCCGAATGCCTTGGATCCAGCTCTCAGGAGGCCTGGGAGGTTTGACCGCGAGATAGAGATAGGGATCCCGGACAAGCGGGGGCGTCATGAAATATTATTGATTCATAGCAGAGGTATGCCCTTAGCCGGTGATGTTGACTTAAAGGTGCTTGCTGAGCGGACGCACGGTTACACGGGTGCCGACTTGGCCGCCCTGTGTAGAGAGACAGCTATGAAAGCTCTACGCAGGTATCTTCCCGAGATAAATCTGGAGGAAGAGCGAATACCTCCCAGCGTCCTGGAGAAGATGGAGGTTCGGATGGATGATTTCATGAACGCCTTCAAGGAGATTACGCCTACAGCTATGAGGGAGGTTGCTGTGGAAGTCCCGGTTGTTCATTGGGATGAAGTGGGAGGCTTGGAGGAGGTTAAAGAGGAGTTAAAGGAGGCTGTTGAGTGGCCGCTGAAGAATCCTGAAGTCTTCAAGAGATTTGGGATTCAGCCGCCTAAAGGTATACTGTTAATAGGCCCGCCCGGATGTGGGAAGACGATGCTGGCTAGGGCTGTTGCAACTGAGAGCGAGGCAAACTTCATCTCGATTAAGGGTCCGGAGGTCTTCTCTAAGTGGGTTGGTGAGTCTGAAAGGGCTATTCGAGAGGTCTTCAGGAAGGCTAGAATGGCTTCGCCAGCCGTCATATTCTTCGATGAGGTTGACTCTCTTGTTCCAAGGAGGGGGCTGGGTTACGGCGACAGCGGCGTAACTGAACGCGTCATCAGCCAGCTTTTAACAGAAATGGATGGAATAATACCCTTAGAAGACATCATAGTTATAGCTGCGGCAAATAGGCCCGATATCGTCGACCCAGCTGCATTAAGGCCAGGCAGATTCGATCGGCTAATCTATGTTCCAGAACCCGACGAAGCTGCCAGACTTGAAATCTTTAAGATTCACACGAAGAACATGCCACTATCAAAGGATGTGGACATAAAGGAGCATCGCATAACGAAAGGTTACTCCGGCGCCGATATATCATCCGTATGCAGAGAGGCCGCCATTAACGCCTTGAGAAGAGACATCAACGCAAAAGAGGTTACCTCCAGCGATTTTGAGAAAGCTATGGAGAAGGTTCCGCCAAGCATACCGCCAGAAATTGAGAATTGGTACAGGAGCTTCATGAAGCAGGTTCGAAGGATGCAGAAGCCTACGCCTTTTGTAGTGTAATCCCGGAAGCGACAGATAAACGTCAATTTACGCTTCTCTCTAGCAACCTTTTTGATTCCTTCAAGGACATGAAAGTTTTCAGAAGGCTATATTGTTGGCAGTTTAGCGTTTTACCTGGTGAATTCCTTCTTTTCTAGCCTGGCAAACGCGCTAGGGCTTCTACGGTTACTATTGGAACGTGTATGACGGCGATTCAGCCTTATCAGGGCTTGAAGGACGGTTTCTCGGTTCCTTGAAAGAAGAGTAAGCCTGAAAACTTCAAGAATGCTATGGACTTACTAGTAGCGGATGGGGGAGGCATTTGAAATAACAGAATTGCCGCTTGCCATGGTATTGTTTTCATCTTGCCCAGAAAGCCGATTTTTCACATTTTTCTATCTGATTGCCATCTAAAAATTGAAGTTTCCTGAATCTGCTTCTGTAGAAGCGATCTAGTTTAACTCCCCTCGTCTCAAAGAGTTTGGCCAGTTTCTTGTTGAGGATAGTCCCTTGTTCATCGAAATCGGTTAATATAACTACATTTGAGAATTTCTCAGCGGTGAGATCTGTGAGAGCGTCATGAGAGAGTTTGGAGCATAGTAGTATAGCTTTTTTGTATTTGCAATATTTGAACCGTAAAAAGCTTCCATAGGGGCCTGAAATTGTAAATAAGATCCTTGATATTTTGATGAAAAGGCAGTTGTCCTTGACCGACACTTTCTGCAAGGCTTAATACGCGTCTTGGCGCTCGCCTGAAACCAAACACTAAACGCTTTTTAGATGAGGGCATAGAATCTTACTTGTGGTGAGCAATTTGAGAAGGATCGGAATCGTGGCTAGTGGGTCAACAGAACTGAGTGCTTCAGTAATTCTTGCTGAAGGCGAAGAAAAGTGTGTCAGAACGGAGGATCTCGTAATCATTCGTAATAGAAATGGGAATGAAACGATGGCAGTGTGTCGCAGCGGACTGGGTAGCAATGAAAATCTTAAGATAGGTGCATATTCACCCGGGGTAGCTTACGCACGTATAGGCCATCATCCTTCGAATGCCAAGGAGTATTATGCCTTTGGTCTTGATGTCATAGGTGATGTCTCGAGCGGTGTCTTGAAGGAAAACAAGATGTTGATAGCTCCGAGCTCAGACGTCGAGCTATATGAGGAAAAGGACAATCCAATGTCTAATCTGGGTTCAACGCCGAATAGTATCGGATATTATAAGGATCATCCCAACTGGAAGGTTCCCATAAATCCGCAGTTTGTACGTTACCACATTGGCGTATTTGCGTCTACAGGTGCTGGAAAGTCTCTCTTGACGCGGTATCAGATCATTCCATTTGTCAGGTCTGCGGGCTACGATGTCCTTATCTTTGATTGGAAAGGGTCAGATTATGCTACGTGTTTTCCCAACGCTCTAGACATTTCAGACCTGGGATTAGATGATGATGTCGCTGTTGACTACTTGTGCTCGGCTATGGACAATTTCGGTTACTACGCTGCTTCTATGGTTGAGAAGAACCCCTTGAAGGCAGCTCTGGAGAGCGTTGTTTATGAAGGAAGCTGGCGTACACTCAACACACCAGAAGAGCTTCGAGAACATCTCTTAACTAGAGTAACGTCTGAAATAGCGGCCGAACAGACCGATTCCAGTGGGAAAATCTCATACTATGGTAAGAACTACTTACGGAAATTTGAAAAATGTCTTGGAAAGGTTACAGACGAAGAACTTGAGAACATTATGGGCAGGATGGGGCCATCCGAAATCGTTGAGGCGGCCAGGCAGCATGGCATCGCAGTAATTGACATCAGCTCAGGAGGAAAAGCGGAGAAACTTTCACTTTTCCTTTCAATAGCAAAATATCTGAAGCAACTCATGGAAAACAAACAAAGACTTAATCTTGCTGTCATAATCGATGAGGGCCCGCAATACTGTCCGTTCATGCCCAAGGGTATGGAGAACAAAACCACCGAGATGATATCAGAGCTCTGTGCGCTTGGACGAAGCTACAATTTAGCTATAATACTACTGAGTCAAGGGATAGCCGGCGAAATCGGAATAAACGCTGCTATCCGCCGTAACTTAAACACCCAGTTTATCGGAAAACTGAACCCTCTGGACCTGGATGAAGCTGTGAGGTTGTTGGGGCAAGTGGACATTGACCCAAAGTATCTAGTACTGATGCCTGTTGGCGACTTCTACATTGCTGGCAAAATGAATCCTTCGCCTATTCCTCTTCTCATACACTTTGACATCTCGGAAGAAGACAAAGAGAAGAATTCACGTTAGGTGTGATGGGTATGGGGGTCAAATTAGGCGAGGAGTTCACCGAATGGGCGAAAATACCGAAGGCGATGCAGCACCAATTCTTTGAACTTGCTGAGAAAGAAGCCATGCGGACGAAGGCAAGATTGCTTGAGAATCAGGCTAAGCTGGATAGGATTCGAAGACTGGTGAAATTCAGAGACGTGTCCGAGAGTAATGAGTGGAAGGGCTGGCGTGTCTGTGTTGTTGATGGATCTGACTCGCCAGTGATGAGTGAAAGAGTAGGTGGACGATTTGGGACCTACGGCGCTACCTACCATATCTATGAGGGATTAGAACTCGTCGAAGAGGACTACTTCAGCGGACTTGTTATCGACTTGCAGGTCGGCGACTCTGAGGCAAGCAAAAAGATGCTCTCTCTTCTTGCTACATGCCTTGAACGAGACGTGGCACTTTCCTGTTTGGGCAAAGACGTAGACCTGCTGCTTGTTGATGGTAGTTTCTTCGGGTTCAGACCGCGCTGCCGTATAATACACCCTCGCAAAGTTCCTAACACAGAGTTCAAGGATGGTACCGATCTTACGAAGCACGTTCGTGACGCTTCAATAAGGCTTGTTGAGAGTGGTAAGGCAGTGGGTATAATCAAGAGGGTTCAAGCTGCAGCTCTTGATGGTTGGAGCATCTACAGAAATGGCAATGACAACATGGTGCTTAACCGGAATGATAAGGAAATTCTTTCTTCGTCCATGAAAGAAAAACAATGGTTTTCTTACGAGAGCGCGTTCGGAGATCCCATTCTGTACAATTACTTCACTCGACTAGCCTTGGCCTACAACAGATATGCTGTGGATACTTCTAGAACCATAGAATCAATCTTCAAGGCCTGCAAGGATGACGTCGACCGCAACGTCAGGAGGGACCTTCTTTGTGATTCGGCGAGAATTTTCAGAACATCGCGCTACTTCATCCGTTGCAGCTATCCATCACCACCATTCTGTTTTGAAACTCCAATAGACTATGAGCTTAATAATCTTCTAGGCTTTTTTGTTGCCACGTGTAATAGAGCAACAGGTTTGCCTCTTCCGCTGGACTTAACTGACCAAGATATTACTATGCCAACAGGGTTTACGCAAGAATTTGTCGAAGAAATCGAAGCCAACTTAGTGAAGGACCCGGATTTAGATAAATATGAAATTGCAAATCATTTTGCCTCACTAAACCCACAGAAACAGGAATAGTAGTCTTCCTTCATATCCTCTGTTCACCATATGTAGCGCGCGCGCTAAGTCTAATTTTTGATATATTTCCTTGACAGACCAATTTGGAGATAGAATCAGGAGAGTAGACATGAGAGTGTGTTACGCTTGCATAGAGCATTGTTGCAGTTTTCTATTTGAGAGGGCTTTTGCTCAAAAATAAGTTTTTAGGCACGATTCTAATGTATTTTTGCTTGAAAAATGTGTGAACATCATATAACCAGATTTGCGTAGGCATACTAGGAGTGTAATGGTCATGATCCATTTTGATTGGAAGAAATTGTCGTCCGCCGAGTTTGAAGATCTGTGCAGAGACCTGCTCAAAAATGTTGGGTTCCAGAATGTCGTTCGCATAGCGCGCGCCCGCGCCGTATTATAAAATTCAAATAGCACCCTGAAAAAAGACTGTGGAAGGCGAAAATCGATGTCTTTTTTCCAAAATAGACTAGAAATAAGCCTCATCTGGTAAAATGGCGCCGGGGAAGGGATTCGAACCCCTGCGAGCCCGAAGGCCCACTGGCTTACTTGTCTTCTATCCAGCCTCTTTATTTGGACTGTTGATCTCGAGGCCAGCGCGATAACCACTCCGCCACCCCGGCAAAGGAAACAAAGTGCTTTATTGTCTAAAAGGATTTTCATCTAGTCAGCAGTGAAGGAAAAAGCCATCGTTTGCCATTTTTGCGTTTTTCCTTATCCCATTTGTATAGTATTTTTGTGGCCTCGTTTGCGATTTTTATAGCATTTTCTTCTCCTGCTTCTGGTTTGAATTCGTTTGTGCATCTGTTGGCGTAAACTGCGCAGATGGAGCCTGCTCTTAATCCGTAGAGGCTTGCTAAAGTATATAGTGTGGCTGTTTCCATTTCAAAGTTTAGCACTCCTGCTTTTTGCAGTGCAGGAAGCAAGTCTTCCATGCGCGATGGCCATCCTTTAACTGTTGGGCGGTTTTGTCCAGCATAGAAATCTGCGGTTGTGGCTGTTATGCCAACGTGATAGTTGCTTATGCCTAAGCTTTCAGCCGCTTCAATCAAAGCCAACACAACTTCGTAGCTGGCAACTGCAGGATATTCAGGCATAACGTAACAATTGCTTGTGCAATCAAGACGTACGGCAGCAGAAGAAAAAATCACATCGCCGCAGTCTATGCCCTTTTGTATGGCGCCAGTGCTACCAACACGAATGAATGTGTGCACGCCTACACGTGAAGCCTCGTTAACAACAATAGCCATACAAGCCGGACCAATACCACTTGACAAGGCAGATATTGGAACACCCTTATATTTGCCCGTAAAACTGCGGAACTCACGATGGCAGGAAATTTCTTTGGCGGAATCCCAAAAACCAGCAATCTTTGGAACACGATCTGGATCGCCTGGCAAAAGCAAAAATTCAGCTAAATCTCCTTTTTCACAAGCAATATGATACTGTTTGGTGCCAGAAATGGTCTGATGCATAGGTATTCACCACAATTAAGATTAAGAAATCAGCATTTAATAATAGTGGAAATTCGGAGAAGCTATCTGTTGCCTAACGAACGAAAAAGAACAAAATATGACATCTACGCAGACATCATAGAAATGATTGCGAAGAAGGATCTATGCTCTTTAACCAGAATCTCTTATGGAGCAAACATGCCCGTAGATAGAACAAAGAAATCCGTAAATTTTCTAGTTTCACATGGCTTCATAAAAGAGATAACCGTCGACGGCCGCAAAAAATACAGAGCAACAAAATGGGGCCTAGAATATCTCGAAATATTCAAACGCGTGCGCAAGTTTTTCGCTGCATTAGAAGAATAAAAACAGTCACAATTTGTGACTGCAAAGGGTGTTCTCAACATGTGCGTCGCCTTTTAAAGCGTCAAAGGGCTACTTCTTTTCATCAAGAAAGAGGTGATAGGAATGGAAGATCCAATAAAAGTTGAGTTAGGTCGAAAGCAAAAAGTAAAGGGAAATTTCAGTCATACTCAAAGCGTCCTGCGATGGCTCAATAGTTATAACTTTAGCACCGGGCTTCGTTATAACTATACTACCGTAGAACTGCTTAACAATCAAGTGCAAGGGAAATTTCAGTTTAAAAACCCAAGGATTGTTTGGGATCGTTAAAAATATCTATGTTAAAGTAAAAGATTCAACATCAACAATCAATTCGCCTGCATACAAAACAATTGGAACACTTACAGAATATAAGACAAAAGTGGAGCAAAACAAAGCCAAAGCAATCGTGCTGCTGAGAAGACAACTAACAATCTAAAGGCAAAGAGGTAGTCACAAAACGTGAGTTTCCCTTTTAAATCGGTAATCACATGCTCAAATGGAGGTTAAATCATGAACAGCAAAACATCCATCCCTTCAGAAAGTACAACAACACTGGATTTTGTTAAAGGAGACTTAACGGTAGGCGAACACTCAATCATAAAGGGAACAGGCAAAACATCAACAGTGAAAGTTTCTGGAACCATTTACTGCGAAGGAGACAACACTTTTGAGGGCAACATCTTGGCAGAAAACCTAGAAGCAGAGGATAATGTGACAATCCATGGAGACCTAGAAATAGAAAACAAAGTTGAAGTCGAAGAAGGACGCCTAGAAGTTTACGGGAACATGACTGCGCGGCATATAGATGTCGATGAATCTCTATATGTAAACAAGGATCTGACGGTTGAGGAAGTTGACATCGGTGGAAGCCTAAAAGTTGATGGAACCGTAAAAGCTGAGGACATAGATGTTGGCGGAAGCTTTAAAGCCAAAGGAGAAACGAAGGCAGAGAAAATCGACGTGGGAGGAAGTGTTTCAATCGAATCTAAAGTGAATATAACAAAATTGGATGTAGGAGGAGCAGCGAAAGTTTGCGGCGGGGCAATTCAAGAAATTAATGTGGGAGGAAGTTTTGAGTCAAACAGCCCACTAGAATTTGAAAGCATAGATGTTGGTGGAACCGTTCGGCTTAATGGTAAAAACAAGGGCGGAAAAATAGAGGTGGGAGGCTCATTTCGGGTTGAAGGAGATTTAGAGTTTGGCGAAATTGATGTGGGAGGCAAAGTAGAGATAACAGGTTCAGGCGAAGGTGACGAAATGGACGTAGGAGGCAGAGTAGAAATCGGCGGGTCGTTAAAACTTTCTGGAAGCCTGGAGGTGGGAGGTAAAGCGGAAATCGGCGGAGATGTGTCAACAAAAAACATTGAAGTCGGCGGCGTAATACGCTCAAGAAAAGCCACTGTTGAAGAGAGTGTAGAAGTTGGTGGGTCGATAACAACGGTTGACGGCGTGACTGCAAGGTTTATTGAAATAGGAAAAAGAGGTGAAGTTCGCGGACCTATAAAGGCAGATCAAGTCATTATTGGTCGAGAAGCGCGCGCAGAAAATATCTATGGAAAAAAGATTTTTCTAAGAAGCGGAGCACACGCAGAAAATGTTTACGGTGAAAACATCACAATTGAATCTAATTGTCAAATAAGTGGCGAGGTACAGTACACCATTGAATTAAGAATGAACGAACATGTTTCATTAGCCAAAGCACCACAAAAAGTAGATAAACTTCCCTTCTAAAAGAGGCAATTTACAGTTTTTTCGGCATCACCAAGTCTGCTATGTCTACGCTGTGTTCATAAATTTGCCTCAGAATTGAAGCTACCGCTAGAACATGTGGCAAAGCGTCAAGAGACTGCACTTTGGCAATTTTTTCGATGCTTGCAGACATTTTTTCAACTTTTTCTCGAATAAGTCGCACGTTTTCAGCTAAACCTGTATCGCCAGCGAAAAAGGCTTTTAGAGCATTTTCATGGGCTTCAAAGCAAACCATGTGGAAGTCGACAAGTGATTTCTTTAAATCTTCACCTAGTTTTGTGCCTTTTAACTCAACCGTTTTCATCGCCACTCGCACGCATTCGTCACCAATAGCTTCCACCAAGCTCGCTACAAGTCGATAGTCTAAGCATTCGATTGGACGGACACCAAGTTTCTCGGTCAGGCTTGGATTTTGGATTATGGTGCGCAGAATGCGAACTAAAAGAAAGTGAAGCCTGTTAACTTCGTCGTCGCGGGCTATGATGCTTTTAGCCAAGTTTATGTCTCCGTCTACTAATGCATTAACAACATCGTGGTGCATACCAGCAACGATTGTGTAGCCTCGGCGAAGAATCTTTTCAGGGGGAAAGCTTGAAGGCTCTAACAAACACTGCATAACAATACGCGAATAATCTTCCTCAACAATTTCCAATCCAATTAACCGACTGACGGCATTCTTAACAGTGTCCCGAACCTCAAAGCTAATACGGTCCTTCGCCTCAACAGTGATAATGTCGAAGCCGAGCAGATACTTTCCTATAATTTCACGACTCAAATAGGCCCCAGGCTTCAAAGTAATGGTGCGGGGAGAAGGTTCAACAGCATATTCGGTGTCTATTAGGAGTTTACCATCGCTGGTTTCAGTAAGTGCTACCACGGAGCCTCGTTTCAAACCATAGCGTTCAGCCCAAGGCTTCGGTAAGCAAACAAAGAAAGTCCCACTTGGGGTGCGCTGGACCTTGCGTAATTCACCCATTCACTTCACCATACCAGTAGAGAGATGCGTCTTTGGATATAACGTATCTAAACAAAAATCCAATATATAAAAGTAGACGCGAGTGTTAGAATTGAAAGCCAAAGTTATAATTGGTATAGACTTGGCAGGAAAGCCAGAAAATCCCACAGGATGGGCGACTTGGGAAAACAAAAAGGTGAAAACAACTCTACTATACATGGATAACCAAATACTTGAAGCCATAACCCAGAATAAACCAGAAATTATAGCAGTTGACGCCCCATTTAGTCTTCCAAAAAGTGGAATCCTTAGAAAAGCAGATAGAGAGATGATAAAGAATGGCTATCGCGTTTTTCCACCAAGGCTCCCAGCAATGAGCACGCTGACAATGCGCGCCATGAAACTGAACAGGTTAATAGCAGAAAAAGGATTCAAAACAATAGAAGTGCATCCCACATCAACATGCAAAGCCCTAAGCATACCACCAAAAGACTGGGGAAAAATTCAAACAGTCCTAACGCAAATAGGTTTAGAAGGAGACCTCAAAGTGCGCACCTTGACGCCTCACGAAATTGACGCTGTAATAGCAGCTTTAACAGCATACCTCCACATGAGAAACCAGACAGAGGCTTTAGGTGACGAAGAAGAAGGCTACATAATCATTCCAAAAAAGCAAGACTGGAGAACACTTCAAATATGAGTGAGGCTGAAAAACTACAAAAAGCCGTAGAATTGACAATTGAAGCAGGATACCAAATAAACAAAGAAGCCTTTGAATTTCTAAGCACATTGGCCATTACACAAGACCCAACAGAAATAATGAGTAAGGCAATACATAAAATCGAAGCCTTAAAAGAAAAGCCATTATTTATTGACAGAAGCTTCTTGGAACATCTGGTGGAATCTTCAGAACCAAAAAAGGAGATTCCCACTCAATTATTAGAGGAACCACCCCAAACACTACCAGAATCACGCATAACAGAGGGAAAAATGCAGTTCCGCCCCTATGCAAAAGAAGTTGAACCAAACATCAAGATAATTGATGACCCAGCCGCCAAACTAAGCTCAAACGGAACTATGGAGGATTATCTGCAATACTTCCGAGATAGGTTCAAGCGAATAGAAAAGCTACTAAGACAAAGGATAGACGTCAAAAGCGCAGCATCTATTATCGACGCCTTAAAGGCTCCAGCGAACACGAAGCTCAAAATAATTGGAATGATAACGGAAAGGAGAGAAGCAAAACAGAAAATACTGCTGACTGTTGAGGATTTGAATGCAAGCACCTTGGTGCTTGTTTCTCAGAACTCCTCGGCAGAACTCCTAGAAAAAGCACGTTTACTCTTGCTTGACCAAGTTGTCTGCCTAAGTGTCGTAAAAACGAGGAGCAACCTCCTAATTGCGGAAGACATAATCTTTCCAGATGTCGCACAAAAACCTCAACATAAAGCCTCAATTCCGGTTTATGCTGTGCTCACCTCAGACATGCATGTGGGGAGCACAAAATTTCAGAGAGAAGCTTTTAGCCGTTTCATTTTGTGGCTTAACGGCAGATATGGCGACGAAAAAATGAGGGAAATAGCAAGCCACGTCAAATACGTTCTAATAGCCGGAGACATTGTAGACGGAATAGGAGTTTACCCAAATCAGGTAAAAGAGCTTGCAATCAAAGACATCTATGGGCAATACAAGCTTGCTGCAAAATACATCGAGCAGATCCCCGACTATATAGAAGTGATAATCATTCCCGGAAACCATGACGCCCCGAGAAAAGCCTTGCCTCAGCCTGCAATATCAAACACTTTCCTTGAAACGTTGCAAGAGTCGAGAAAGGTCTATTCTCTTGGAAACCCATGCTTTCTCAGCCTCCAAGATGTAGAGGTTCTATTATATCACGGACGCAGTTTAGACGATATAACCTCTACAATTCCAGGCATGGATCCTAATCACCCAGAAAAAGCAATGAAACTGCTGTTGCAGAGCCGCCACTTAGCACCAGTATATGGCGGAAAAACACCGTTATCGCCCGAAAACAGAGATTTTCTGGTAATAGAGCGCATCCCCGACATTTTTCACGCTGGGCATATACATGCGCTTGGGTACAGCAATTATCGCGGAGTTTTGGTTGTAAACTCAGGCGGATGGCAGGAACAAACAGATTATATGCAGCGGCTTGGATTCGTTCCGACACCTGGAAAAGTTCCCGTGGTGAATCTTCAAACGTTAGAAGTTACGGTTATTCCGTTCAGTTAAGAGAGCCCACGGGCAATTAATCGTGCAACACGGATTGGTTCGGGAACTCTGCCACAAACAGACAAGGATTGTATAAGGTTACAGGTCCATTCGAGGCTAGCACCTACGGTTTCAACATAGATTGGTGGTTCACCAGCAACAGCAAACACCTTGTAGACAGAGCCTAATTTCTCAAAAACTTCCAATCGCACGCGCCAGTCTTTAAAGTGTCTTTGGAGGGCTCGCTTAACTGCCTTGTTGTCAGGTTTTGTCCGCGCTATTATGATAATTGGTTTCTCGAATTTCTCATAAATTACAGTCGGATCAATTATGTTAAAACCTCCAAAAGAAACCCCAGAAAGAAGAACAACGGCAAATTCCCACTCGCTCAAGATTTCAGCGAGCTTCTTTGTTGCATCTAGTCCATCGACAGTTATTTTCGTGATCCTTACATCCTCAATTTTTAACGCTCTAAGCAAGACCGCTGCAAGAAGAGCTCTTCGTGTTATGCCCTTCTGAAAACTTCCGTCCTCAACTCCTACTATTGGCAAGTTTCGAAAGGCATTTCGGCTCATAACCAACCAAACGCCCAAGCCTACTGTCATTAGCGAAAACATCTCTAATAAGAGTACGCGTTATCTCCAACCTAATCTTTTTCGTGCGTCCATACCTTCCCATGCTTACAATTTTCGAATTCAACAGTCCCATAGAATCAAGTTCATTCACCAACGTGCTTAACCGACGTTGGGTTAATGGCGTAACACCTAATTCTCCACAAAGTTCACTATAAACTTCATAAATATCACCCGTAATGACCCGGTGGGCATCTGCTTCTCTTAGGTGGTGAATGCTTAAAACCACAAGTTTTGAATGCAAAGGCAAATTTTGGAGAGCCTCGATAACACGGTTGTGTTCAATGTGTTTTTCAGCCTCTCGAACGTGTTCTTCAATTACAATGCTTGCGCCTTTTCGCTCAGCAACTTCACCAGCAACCCGCAGCAAATCCAGTGCCCGTCTCGCATCACCATGCTCCGCAGCGGCTAAAGCCGAACAAATACTTAAAGCGCCATCAGACAAAGCACCATCATGGAACGCCAATTTAGCACGTTCAAGAAGAATGTTTTTTAATTCACCAGCATCGTAAGGACTAAAAACAATCTCTTCTTCACTAAGTGAACTAAAAACTCGAGGATCAAGAAACTCTTTCAGCCGTAGGTCATTGGATATACCCGCGAGTGATACCTTGCTTCCGCACAAGGTCTCATTTATCCTTGTCAATTCATAGAGAAGGTTATCACCATGTGCTTTTATCAAAGCGTCGATTTCGTCCAAAACTATAATAAAAATAATCTTGGAGCCATCCAAACCTGCTTTGAACCTGTCAAAAACTTCCCCAACTGATAGTCCTGTAAAAGGAACAGATATGCCTATTCTTTGGCATAAACTCGCAAAAACACGATACTCAGTTCCTGCTAAGCGGCAGTTCACATAACAGAACTTAACAGGTGCATTAAATTCCTTCGCCTTAACCTCAAGATGACTAAGCACATATTTTGTTGTAGCTGTCTTTCCTGTTCCAGTTTTTCCGTAAATAAAAACATTAGAACCTCTCGCCCCTTTCAGAACAGGCGCCATAGTTTCGCCGATCTGCCTAATCTGTTCATCTCGGTGTGGTAACTTATCTGGTAAATAGTCGTGCCGCAGAACCTCTCTATTCTTAAAGATCTTTATATTGTTAACAAATTTTTCGAACACATCGTCAAGTACGTTATTATTGTCCATTATAATTCCTCTTTAAGCAGAGGTAACGCCTTGTTTCCTTCTTCAGAAAATAAAATCTGCCATACAAAAAACTAAATCAGTGGTGCAAGAATCCTAAAAGAAAATCGAAAGGCTAATGTCAAAAGCCTAAAGAACATAGTCACACCCCTGAATTTCCAGTAGAACTCTGTTTCAGTTATTAAAATATTTATGATTTCTTTTACCTTAAAGTAAATATACTCTGAAAGATAAAAAAAGAATCACATATTATAATTATTACTGTAAAAGTTTTTAGATACTTCCAGAAAAATTACCAAAAATAAATTTCCAAAGCGTTTACTTTTTCTCTCTCCATTGGAAACTAAGGGGTGCCCCCTTTCCATCGTTAACTTTTCAACCGATTCTACGCTATATCTCTTGTTTTTATTTTCTTTCTACTTCAGGCTTTTCCCATATTTTTACTGGTGACAACAATAGATAATTGGCGCATTCGCCCAACTTTCCATATGTATTCACAGAGTTGCGAATATTCTGTGAAGTTAACTTGAGATTGCGTCTTTTTCGGTTTTATTTTGCTCATTATTAACTTCTTTATGTCGTTTTTCTGTGAAAAAGCCACCCCTCCCCTTCTACTGGAGATATAAACATAACGGCGGTTTTTTGCGTTTTTCTTGTTTAGAGAAACTGTGATGCTTGTAAAGTGAAAATCTCTGAAATTTTTTGGTATTTTCTTTTTTGCGGCTTGCTGCAACGCTTTTACTTTTTACCTTTTTACCGTAATAGCTATAACTTGTGAAGTGTAAAGTGTGAACACCGGCCACGGTGTAGATTGCTAATGCCCGCGAGAAAGATGCGTGTTGAGCTGTTCGATACTGAAGGTAATAAGTATACTGTGTCCTTTGAAGGGCAAATAACTAGGGAAAAGGCTGTTCGCCTTTTGGATTTGGTAGAATTGTTAGGCGGAGTGTCAAGCGGCGCCGGAAACCCTGAAAGTAACCCAATAGTTGCAAATAATGGGTTTTCTAAATATGAAAAAGTTCGCATGCTGATCCAAAAACATTTTCCCATAGTCTGGTTCTCTTCAAGAGAGGTCCAATCAGCCTACGAACAAGAATTCAAAGAACCGATAAGTATTAGCACAGTGGCCACATATTTTGCCAGAATGGCAAACAAAGGAATACTGGCGAAAGCCGGGGCATCTAACCGCTTGAAATACAAAGTAGCATCAAGTTTTCCACAAGCTACACTTAAACAGGAAATACCCTAATACCTACACGTATCATATGCACTGCAGATTTCCTTAAGCTTCACAAAAGATAATAAGCAAACGTGCAACAATTACTATAAATAGAGTATTTTACGTTCTAGCCATAGTGTAAGAGGCACTGCAGATGAACGACAATATCAAAACAGACTTTGCTGAAATGGAGAAGAAACTCAAGTTTTACATAGACAAAGGAAGAGTTACAGGCGCAGTTGAAGTGAAAGAAGAGCCAGTGATATCGATCAAACCAGATGCATCCTTGATAAAACCCTTGAAAAAAGTAAGCGGGTTTCTTGGAGGTTTCGTTGCCGTTGATTGTTCGACAAGAACGCTCAAGAGAGCGAACAACTGGGGCATCTACCTCATGCGGGCAGCATACGCTTCAGTCAAAGAACGTGATGTTGATTGGGGCTATAAGGAAAGAATATGCACTGCGGTCGGCGACGTACATGTACGTCGCAGTTTTTTGCAGGATTTCAGAATAGAGATGGAAAGCCAAATTGCCTTGAATCTTCTTTCAGACAATGCGCTCAAAAGATGCGACGTACATGAGGATGTACGCCGCACGTACCTGCTGCTTGATGGGGGTGGCTATTTTGGTGGGGAAAGGAAATTTCGAGTATCGCTTTATGAAAAATGTGAAAAGGATGGAATTAACCTTCTTGCTATAAGCAAAAATTAACCTTCACTGCATGATGAAATGGGAAGAGATTTCATAGCTGCTACGTACACTATGTCTCCTTATGGCATTTGGGTTTACCATCCTGTGAGAAAAGCCGATATGCACAAACATCTATACGGAGACATCGCAGTTGTAAAATTGTGTGAAGAAAGTCCACATGTCTTTCGTTGCGACATAATGGAATATTTGACTAACCGAGAAATCAACGAGATACTTTCACCTTTAACATGCATATCCGAGGACCCGAGGTGTCTTGGTTATCCCATAGCTCTTTGGTTGGCTCACGAGTTTTCTGCTCCCTCCGACTCTATGCTACTTTCTTATCACGACCAAATTGAGGAAGCACTAAACAATGTTGGTCTGCTAGAAGCCTTACGGAGAGAAGAGTTTTCTTGCAGCTTTGCTGACGAACTTCATGGAATTAAACATGCGTTTGAGTGGGAGTGGTGGAGTGAATAGTTCTGAACCTATAGGGTTTGTGTGTGGAACGAAGGGAGACTCTGTATCTTTCTTTCTCAATAAAGAAGTCAATCTTTCTTTTGGACAAATTGTTCGAATAGACTCGGGCGAAAGGAGCTTCTACGCGAGGGTTGTCAACGCCGAGAGTAGCTCTACACTTGACACAATTGAACAGCTGCGTGAAGCAGAAGGCAAGGAAGCCTTTGGACCGTACTCAGCCTACAGAAGTGTCGAAGCTATTCTTTTCTTAGAGAAGAGAGCTGGTAAGGTGCGTTCTCCAACCTTTAACCCAAACTATAAAGACAAAGTTTACACGGCCAGCGAAGACGATTGTTCCGTCCTCAAACTCTCAGGGGAGCTAGAAGTTGGATGCCTCCGCTCTGGAGAGCAACTGTTGGGGTCAGCAGGCATAAACATTGAAGCCATACCGCTAATGATAGGCATGTTTGGGATGACTGGCTCGGGAAAAACAAACACCGAACTAATTCTCAATGCCCAAAGCATTGACAACAGCCCTAAAACAGTCGCTCTTATTTTCGACTTCGCCGGCCAGCTTCTTGAAGGAAAGGGAATTAAACCGCAAAAGGGCCTAAAAGATCATCCACTGTTCCACAGCAAGGTCCAGTATTATTCTGCACGTGATGGGAAAATGACTGTGGGTTTGTTCACAATCACTCCGGAGAGGCTTATTACTCTCTTTCCTGACATAGGTCTTCCTCAATTCCGGCTTGCTCGGAAACTTTACAAAAAGCTGGGCAAGGCTTGGATTCAGGAAACTATAGAGGTTTATGGGGCAGAGGGGCACGTCGGGGTAGGGCGTCTCGCAGACTACAAGATGAAGCATGTGATTGAAGCCCTGATGCTTAAATTATCATCACTTTCCCACGACCTCTTTCCAGCTTCCGATTACAGCTTTATTGACAGCGTTACTCAGAACGTATGCAAAGGAATAACCTGCCTTGTAGACATCTCAGGAATAAGCTCTGAGGAGCAAAGCAAAGTCACCTGCCTCACGACTTCAACGGTTGCAAACTATTATAAACGCATGTGGGAAGAAAATTACGAAGAGTGGAAGAATCTGCCCACGCTTCTCATAACACTTGAAGAGGCACACGAGTTTCTTGACCCAAACAAGCCTAGAACCATATTTTCTGACATCGCCCTAACATACCGCAAATACCGAGTTGGACTCAACGCTGTAACACCACGCCCTTCAAGGATTAACTTTGACGTTTTCGCTGAACTATGGACAAAAGTCATTATGAAGACAGAGCTGCGAAAAGACAGAGCATATCTGACCGAAAACACGCCTTATCTAGAGTATAGCGACACGGAAATAAAAATGCTCAATGTTGGTGAGGCTCTGCTTATATCTGAACCTAAAATCAGGTTTGCTGTACCAATAAAGGTCACGCACTATCCAGAATATTTGGAAAAAAGGGGAAAAGAAGACTATGGACTCTCAGAATCACAGAACCTGTCAGAGATGGAGAAACGACTTAAACGGCTGAGCGAACAAGACTCTCTTTCCTTGTAGTATACTATGCTGTTTCGCTTTCCACTTTTCTCAAGAGTTTTTCCATTTCTTTCTTAACACTGTACTTAAAAGGAATTTTGCTAGTTTCTCTTTCCAGATAACCACTTTCGTAAAGCTTTTTCATCAACCTTGCCGTGTGCTCTCGGCTGAGCTTGATTTTACCTTTAATTTCAGGCGCCGTCTTGGAACCTTCTAAAGATAACATTTCCAGTACAGATAACTCAGTTTCCGTTAAGGGAGCTAAGACCTTCTCTCTTTTTATGGGTATCACTGCTTCAATTTTTGCCTCGGGAAACATTGAAAACTGCTGGGCTTTTTCCTCCATCGCAGAGATTTTGGCAGTTAATGCCTCTTGTGATACAACAGTATCACGCACCTTCTTGTCAACTTCATCCAGTCTCATTAACAATTTTTCTCTGTCTCCCAAGGTAACACCAATTTTGCTTTCTAAAGGTACCAATTTTTTATCTACCTCTTCCGCCTTCCTCAAAGCTTTATCACTTTTTGAAGAAACTGCCTCAACCTTATATGCAACAAGCTCCAACTTGTCAGCTTCCTGCCTAATCTGCCTATTAAAACTCAGAACAATGTCTTCAACAACTTGTTCAGCCTTTTCGTACTCCCGCTGAACCCTTCGAAGTTGTTTATAATACTTAATTGCAGCGCCAACAGTTACAGCAAGCAAAACACCTACAAGAATTAGTATAGCCTCATCCAATTAACGCGCCTCTGTGATTTACATGTGATTACGAACGATACGCTCATGTTACATCACAAATCACAATTTTACTATAAAAGATTTAAAGATTATGGTATTTCACATTGCTTACGGAATCTATGATGTCACACATCACGCTTTAAAAAGCAAGCGTATGCTTCCTTGAAACAATAACTGGTATACTCTAAAGCTTCATTTTTCGGTTATTTTTGGATTTCCAGCGTTTTTTTATGCTAATTGCTATGCGTGCGCTTATTGTTGCTACCAGCGGTTCACTTTTTGATGTGATTTGTGACGTCACACAATGCCTAGGATGAGCTTGAAAGCTGTTTTAGGCTTGTTTCGAGCTCTTCTCTTACCATTTCTATGATTTTGAGGTGTTCGTCTAGTTCGCCGCTTTTGTTGGGTATGTTCTTGTAGGCTTCTATGTATTGTTGTAATTTGTTGGCTATTTCTAGATAGGGGTCAAGAGTTGTGCTTTCGAAGATTCCTAAGTACCCTAAGAGTAGTACGGTATAAATTGATTTTGTGACGTTTTCTTTTGCTTGTTTTAAAGTTCTGTTGAAGGCTCCACGGCTTATTTTTGCCTTTGTTAGCCTTAATCTGGCTTTTTCATCGTATTTTAGCGGTTTGCCTGCGATATTTTCAGATAAAACGTCAATAAGCAGCGTTTCTAGCTGCGTTTTTGTTAAATGGCTACTTTTTGCGAGTATTTTTGCAATAGGGTCATTTTGAGAACTTATTAGCCATGATTGAACGCCTTCTTTTAATTTCAAACCTTTCCCAGCGTAGTTTACTTCTAGTGGATACAACTTTGTATACGGGCTATCCTTTTAAAGTTATCGAGACTTTTATGTTCACTACTGCTGATTTACTAACGTAAACATTTTATGCTTATGTAAACAATGCATAATCCGGGATGTCTTTGGCTTCACGCTTTAAACCCGCGGAACGCTTAAAACGCATAAAACTCTCTGGGATACGCCGCTTTTTCGCTTTAGCCCAAGAAATACCCGACGTTATCAACTTAAGCGTAGGAGAACCTGATTTTACTCCTCCAATACACGCATTGGAGGCCGGGTGGCAAGCGGCAAAAGAAGGTAAAACGCATTACGCACCAACCAATGGGATTCCTGAACTTCGAGAAGCACTGACGCAAAAGGCTTACCGTGAATATGATCTCAGTTATGACCCAAACTCTGAAATTTTAATAACCGTTGGCGGCACCGAGGCAATTTTCTCAGCGTTGATTGCTTTAATAAATCCAGGTGACGAAGTTCTAATTCCGAATCCAGGATTTGTATGCTACGAGCCCTGTGTTCTCTTGGCTGGAGGTGTTCCTGTTTCTGTTCCATTGCTAGAGAAAAATGGCTTTAAACCTTCTATTGATGAAGTGATGTCACTTATCACAGAGAAGTCACGTGTGATGATTTTGAATTATCCGAATAACCCGACTGGTGCGGTTCTTTCTCATGATGAAGTTGCTGCTTTGGCGAAGATTGCGGTTGAACAGGACATGGTTGTGATTTCCGATGAGGTGTATGAAAAGATAATTTATGATAACGCTAACCACTATTGCGCTGCAACTTTTCCAGAAATGCGCGAGCGTACACTAGTTGTTAATTCTGTCTCTAAAACTTACGCAATGACTGGTTTGCGGGTTGGATTTGTTTATGGATCGAGGGAGCTTATTTCCCCTCTTTGGCTTGCGCATCAATACGCAGTTGCATGTGTAGATACTCTAGCACAGTACATTGCCTTAGCAGCATTAAAAGGGCCACAAGATTTTGTTAAGGAAATGGTGCAAGAATTTGATAGGCGGCGGCACTTAGTTTATAAGAGGCTTAATGAGATTGAAGGCTTTAATTGTATCCTACCAAAGGGCGCTTTCTACGTTTTCCCAAAGATAAAGGATTTCGGTATGTCTTCAGAAGAATTTGCAGAATTTCTTATAAAAAATGCACATATTGCAACAGTCCCTGGCTCGTCTTTTGGCAGCTATGGTAACGACTACATAAGAATTTCCTATGCTGCGGCGTACGAACAGTTGGAAGAAGCATTAAATCGTATAGAAAAGACTGTCAAAGCGTTCAAGAGAGCTCCTTAGAAAACGATTTTTTTGTTTTACAAGTTTTCCGCTTGATTTTTTAGTTCGTCAAAAAGTTCAGGTCGCAAATCTTTCAAGGTAGGGACAAACGTCTCTACGGGCCTTATGTCAGCGTAATCAACATCACACATCACAAGGTCTTCATCATCATATTTCGCCTGAACAAGAATTTTCCCATTGGGTCCGACTAATCTGCTTCCTCCCCAAAACTGTAACCCATCTTCTATGCCTACCAAATTCACGTAAGCTAGAAAAGCCGTGTTTTCCATGGCTCTTGCAACCGTTAATGTTTCAAAAAACGTTCGCCGAGTTGATGGGGAAGCAGAAATGCAGACTATTAATTGGGCTCCTTTCAGACGTGTTAATCGGCTTATTTCTGGGAAGAAGATGTCGTAGCATATGATTAAGCCTATTTTTCCAAGCTCGGTGTCAAATACTGCTGCTTGATATCCAGGGCGGAAATACCTTTTCTCTTCAAAGACGCTATGGGTTGGAAGGTACATTTTTCTATATTTTCCGATAAAACCTTTGGGGCCTACGAGAACCGCGGTATTGTAAATGGTTGCTTGCGTTTTTTCGCTTAATTCTGGCATGCCAAAAATGATATGTGCTTTTGTTTTTTTGGCTATGTTTTCTATGACTTTGGTTGATGGTCCCGGTATTGTTTCTGCTAGCTCATAGATTTGATCTCTAACTACGTAGCCAGTCAATGAAAGTTCTGGAAAAATTACAAGGTCTGCGGCTTGCTTTTTGGCGTTAATCACGGTTTTCTCTATTTTCGTTAGGTTTTCTGCTTTGTCTTCACGCTTGCAGCTCATTTGTGCTAAGGCTATTTTGATTTTCTCTTCCATTCACTATACTCCCCTTTACTAGTTTAATAATAACTGCGCGGAAGTCTGAAATCTGTACCTATTGTTCGGTATTCAAGTTTTGATGTTAATAACATTCGCCTTTTATGTTCTGCGGAAAGCCATCTATGCTTTACTCTATTCACTAACTCCTTCTCCACGTCCAACTGTTTTGCTATTTCCTCTGTTTTCATGAAATGTTCAAGCCCATAAAGGATGAGGTCTAACTGTTCATATTTTATGCCGAGTTCGCTTTCTGCAAGTTGACCTGGCCATAATGCTGGTGAAGATGGTTTTGCCACTATCGCCTTTGGGATGCCTATGTATTCTGCAAGTTTTCTAACCTGCGTTTTGTATAAGTCCATTATTGGCGATATGTCTGCTGCAACATCTCCCCATTTCGTAAAGTACCCCATCATCGTTTCCGACTTGTCCGAGCTTCCACAAACAAGCATGTTGAGCCTATTAGCATAATAGTAAATGTAAATCATTCGTGTTCTTGCCTTTATATTGCCCTTACACATATTATCTGTTGGGTCAAAAATGGGTATTGAGGTGTAGAAGGCTTTTAAAGTTGAGGTGACGTCAACCTTTTTTGTTTTAAAGCCAAACTTTTCGGCTACAAGCTCTGCATGCTCAGCATCTTTGCGGTTATACGTTTCTTTTTCTGGCAGCATAAGCCCTAAGACTTTGTCCCCACCTATAGCTAGTGCAGAAAGTGCAGTCACAGTGCAGCTGTCAATTCCTCCAGATAAACCCAAAACTAAGCCTTTTGTTCCAGATTTTTCCATATAGTCCTTAATAAACCGTTTTACTTTTGTCTCCACTTCTTGCCAGTCTAAATGTAGAATGGTAGGTGTCAATTCCAAGTTGATGCATCCCCATTGTTTATGCTTATAGGCAAGTATTTAAGGGCAAACATAAAATATTGGTATGCTGTGAGTTTTACGGTATAGAAGGATTTGGGCATGGGGCGAAGAAGGAGAAAAGTTGTTCGCATTCCCAAGAAACGTTTACCTAAATTTTTCTCTTGCCCTAGATGTGGGAAGGAGACTGTTAGAGTTGAGATTTTTCGTGAGGAAGGTCGCGCTGTTGTGGGTTGCGGCAGTTGCGGCTTAAAAGAGGAGTTTCAAGTTAAACCCGCACAAGGCGAGATAGACGTTTACTGCATGTTTACAGACAAAATTTACGGAGGCTCTAGAAAAGTCTCTGCACTCGAGGTCAAGGGCGCCTAGTTAGGCTGATCTTTATGATGGGGCATGTTGAAAAATACTTGCTTGAGAAAATCGAGTCTGAAGGCACTATTCACCTAACTCTCATAGACCCTGAAAAAGTAACGTCCCCTCAAGCCTCGAGAATCGCTAGCAAGGCAAAATTAAGCGGAACTTCGGCTATCATGATTGGCGGTTCAACATTTTTTTCTGCTACACATCTAGACGACGTTGTTAAGACTGTTAAGCGCACCGTCAAAATTCCGATAATTCTTTTCCCAAACAACGTGACAGGCATAAGCCGTTACGCTGATGCTATATGGTTCATGTCTCTCCTAAACTCCGCTGATCCCTACTTCTTAATGGGCGCCCAAGTTCTAGGAGCCCCACTCATCAAAAAATATCGTTTAGAGCCAATTCCTTTAGGCTACATAATTGTTGGCGACGGTGGCACCGCTGGCGTTGTAGGCAAAGCAGTTCCGGTTCCATATAACAAACCCGAACTTGTTGTCGCCCATGCTCTAGCAGGGCAATATTTGGGTATGCGCTTCATATATTTGGAGGCAGGATCAGGTGCGAGGAGACCAGTTCCTCCTGAAATGATTCGCCTTGTTAAAAGTTACATTGACGTTCCTTTAATTGTTGGAGGGGGCATCAAATCCAGAAGTCAAGCGTTGGCTGCAGCTTCTGCTGGTGCTGACATAATAGTTACGGGCAATGTTATTGAAAACGCTGAAGTCAAAAGTAAAGTGGCAGAAATTGTAGAGGGCATAAAGCGGTTTAGGATGTGAAAGTTATTTGACGGCTTTTGAAAACTATTTTAACGCTTTAAAGAAAATTTTGGGAGATGAAAACATCTATGATGTCTGGCCGGATTTTGAACCGCAATATGATGAGCAGGAATATGCATGGTCGACGCTGAGAAGTTTAGGCGAGGTTTTGATACTTAACTGTGGAGTATGTGATGGGCCATCTAATTTAAGGCATATGTGCTGTAAAGAATGCGTTGATAGGCGAAGCAAAATTGCAATAGAAGCTTATCAGAAGTCAACCGGCCACTCAAAGGAAAAATGGGGCACACTATTTTTATGTAGAATTCACACGGAGTAAAGGTTTCCAGCAGACACAATTTTTGATTTTTATTTGAGAAAAACAAAATAAACTAATAAACACAAGAGGTTGAGGAGGCATACATTGAACAGCCCAATGAGTCAAACATATCGGCGATATGTAGAAAATCTGGAAAGCAAGCTCATACAACTATACGCGATAAGTGAAAAAGCCAGGGAAAAAGGACTTGACCCAACATTAAAAACAGAATGCAGGATTGCGAGAGACCTAGCTGACCTTGTAGAAGGACTTGTAGGACCAAAGGGTGTCGCTGAAAGCATCAGAGAGTTGAGTGCAAAACTTCCAAGAGAAGAATTAGCCTTTAAAATTGCTGAAGAAATTGTTTATGGCAAATTTGGACATATGGAGGCTGAAGCTGCGGCTGAGCAAGCCATACGCACGGCACTTGCAATTCTCACAGAGGGGCTCACTGCTGCGCCTTTGCAAGGAGTAGCCAAAGTAAAAATTAAAACTAACCGTGACCGGACGCGTTACCTTGCTATTTATTTTGCGGGGCCAATAAGGTCTGCTGGCGGAACAGATCAAGCATTAACGCTAGTTGTTGGAGATTTCGTTAGGCGACTTTCAGGACTTGATCGTTATAAACCTACAGAGGAAGAGATATCACGGTTCATTGAAGAGATGAGGCTTTATGAACGTTCTGTAGGTCGCTTTCAATACCATGTTTCAGATGAAGAGTTGCGGAAGGCGCTTGAGTGGCTTCCAGTTGAAGTAACCGGCACTGAATCGGACCCCGTTGAGGTTTCTTCTTTTCGAAATCTTCCTCGGATAGAGACCAACCGCGTGAGGGGCGGAGCGCTTAGGGTTGTAAATGACGGCGTTATTGGGCGTGCTTTAAAGGTTTTGGCAATCATCGAGAAGCTTGGGATTCAAGGATGGGATTGGCTTAAGGAGTTTCGTAAAAAATCTGAGAGAAAGTCAGCTGGGTTTATGGATGATGTTATTGCTGGGCGTCCAGTATTTTCATTTCCCTCGAGACGCGGAGGTTTTCGTTTAAGATACGGTAGAGCACGGAACACAGGTCTAGCTGCTGTGGGCATCCATCCGGCTACGATGCTTGTGCTTCAAGGTTTTCTGGCTGCCGGTACGCAACTGCGTTTAGAGCTTCCGGGAAAAGGTGGCATTGCTGTTCCGGTCGATTCCGTGGAGCCACCTATCGTTCTGTTAAGAGACGGTTCCGTTGTCCGCGTCTCCGTTGAAAATTTCAAAGAGATAAAAGGTGAAATCGAGAAAATCCTTTTTTTGGGTGACATTTTAATTAGCTTCGGAGACTTTTTGTATAATAGCAAACTTCTTGCACCTTCCGGATACGTTGAAGAGTGGTGGGCTGAGGATCTGCTAAAAACTCTTACGGGAAGATTTAATGGAGACTTTGAAAGTGCCGCAAAAGCCATTAACATTCCGGCAGACAAGCTGAAAGCTTTTTTGGAAAGTCCGTTTACTAACAAGCCCAGCGTTAAGGAGGCTATATCCTTATCGTTAACGTTGCATGTGCCTCTTCATCCGGCCTTCACGTTTTTCTGGTCAAACCTTTCCTCAATTGACGAGCTTCAAATGTTAATAAAATGGCTTCTTAACTCCGAAGTGCCTTATGAAAATGGTGCTGTCAGCAAAATTGTTGGTGGAATGGAGGCAAATGTAAAGAGGGCTTTGAAGGCATTATGTCTGCCACACAAAGTTTTGGATGGCAAAATTATTATTGAAGGCGATGATGCCTGTGCATTCGCGTTTTGCCTTGGCTATGGCTCGTCCAAGAATGTGGACTTTTCTTCTGCTAAATCTCTTTTAGAGGCAATTAGTTTATTGTCTGGTGTGCAGGTTATGGAAAAGGCTCCAACACTCGTAGGTGCACGGATGGGAAGACCGGAAAAAGCCAAGCGACGTGAGATGAAGCCTCTTGTTCATGTTCTTTTTCCAGTTGGCTTAGCTGGGGGCGCCCCAAGAGATATTGTGGAAGCAGCGAAAAAAGAGCCTGTTGTCGTTGAAGTTGTTAAACGTAAATGCCTAATTTGTAATACTTACACTTTTAGGGTTAAATGTCCTGTTTGTGGCTCTGAAACAGTTTATGAGAAGGCTTGTCCTCGTTGCGGGAAAAATTTGAAGGAGGATGAGTGCCCAATCTGTAAATTGCCCGCTAAAAAATATCAAAGGCAAGTTGTTAATTTCAGGGAATTGCTTGAGCGCGCATGTAGTCGTCTAGGAGTTTCTATGCCTAAGGTTTTAAAGGGCGTAAAAGGTTTAACAAATGAAACGAAGACTCCAGAAATTATTGAAAAGGGTATTTTACGTGCAAAATATGATTTATCAGTCTACAAGGATGGAACAACACGTTTCGATTCCACAAATGCTCCACTAACTCATTTTAAGCCCGCTGAAATTGGGGTTCCAGTTGAAAAGCTTAGACAGCTCGGCTATGCTCAAGACGTTTATGGCACGCCATTAACGGATTCAAACCAGATATGTGAACTAAAGCTTCAGGACGTTGTCATTCCCATGAAATGTGTAGAATATTTCATACGAGTTGCGAACTTCATAGATGAGATGTTAATGAAGGTTTATGGGCTTCCACCTTACTACAATGTCAAGCGGATGGAAGACCTTGTCGGGCATTTAGTTGTTGGCTTAGCTCCTCACACTTCTGTTGGCATTTTAGGTCGCGCCATCGGCTTCACAAATCTAAACGTCTGTTATGCCCATCCAATTTGGCATTCAGCCAAGCGGAGGGATTGCGACGGCGACGAAGACGCTTTAATGGTGGCGTTAGACACCCTTCTTGACTTTTCGCGTGGTTACTTGCCCGCGCAAATAGGCGGAATAATGGATGCTCCGCTGCTCCTAATTCCAATCGTTAATACGCAAGAGGTGCAGAGGCAAGTGCATGATGTTGACGTTGCCGAAATTTACCCCCTTGAGTTTTATGAGAAAACATGGGAGAATGTTGAAGCAAGACATGTTAGCCGCCTCATAGACCTTATTGAGTATCGGCTTGGCACTGAAGCACAGTTTGAAGGCTTCAAATATACGACGCCTGTTTCGAACATCAACATGGGAAATGCTGAAAGTGCATACAAACAATTTAAAACAATGGTGGAAAAACTGAACAGCCAACTTGAATTAGCTGAGAAAATCGAGGCTGTAGACGCCAAAAAAGTGGCCTTAAAAGTTTTAACTAAACACTTTATGCGAGACATCGCTGGAAACCTGCGGGCCTTCTCAACGCAAAGTTTCAGATGCAAGTCATGCAACAAACGTTTTCGACGTCTGCCTCTACGCGGCGTATGTTCAGCTTGTGGTGGGCCATTAACCTTAACCGTTTATCGCGGTGGCATCGAAAAATACTTGAAAGTAGCACAGCATTTGATTGATAAATATGGGTTACCGAGGTATTACGCTCAAAGGCTTTTGCTTATGAAAGAGGAGATCAACGCTCTGTTTGAGGGTAAAAAGCCAAAGCAAATAACCCTAGCAGACTTTGCTTAAGAAAACTTTTCTAAGGCATTAGCATAATTGTTCTTGGTGAAAATGTTCAAAGAGGCTTATCACCCTAACGCTTACTTATCGAATATAAAAAACAACAGGCTTGGTCTACAAGCTAGAACCCGCATA